>Ga0307516_10001276_pt1 | contig 35052 bp, 44 predicted proteins | sample 19_EM_MG_FD_203310 | JGI IMG/M metagenome (GOLD analysis project Ga0307516, IMG submission 203310) | Populus trichocarpa ectomycorrhiza microbial communities from riparian zone in the Pacific Northwest, United States - 19_EM | ecosystem: Host-associated > Plants > Roots > Unclassified | place...
CACCTATTTTTCCCCCCCCCCCCCCCCCCCCCCGAAGGAAATTTCACATTGAATTCCAACTGCCGGGTTGCACCCGGGCGAGGTTTATTTTGAGCGCTCCTTCCCTGTTTCCATCGGCCAGGGCTTCCTCTGCGTTCCGGAACCATCGGGCAGCCGCAAGTCGAGGGGGGCGGGCGTCGCTTCTGGCATTTGGGTGGATATAACTAACGCATTGAACACTTAGACTTTGCTCTGCCGAGGATGAAGACACACACACTCAGTGGCCTGTGCTCGCCTGTCCAGCGCTCAGACACGAGACCAGCTTTCTTGCCGCCCCCCCCGGGTCTCGGCGTCGACGTCTCCGAACTGTTGATCCAGAAGCCAATCCCAAAGCGACGGGGACCGGGATACATCTACCGTTGGCCAGACCCCGGGCGTGGGAGGTGCAGAGGGGAAGAAGAATTAAACAAAAACCTACTCCCCATCCGTGGTAGTGGGGGGGGGGGGGGTGGCAACCACCACTGCATCCACCTGGCGATAGCCGTTTCGAGCGGTTGGCCTCGGACCAAAGGACGTGCGGGAACGCAGGGGAGGTGTGTGCGAATCTGTCCGCGGCGAAAACATCTCGCGCTCTTTCGCGCTTGGTTGTCGTTATCAGCGCCCCGTCGACCGCTGCCTCGATGGGAAGGGATAGGCGCTCGGATGCGCGGCGAGCGGCGATAGATAGCGGGCGATACGACCCCGTCGATGCCTTGCGTCCGTTAATCAGCGGTTGGAAAGAAAAATATATTGATCTCACCGGCGGTCAAACTATCTGCCTAGCCTCTTGCTGGGTTGGAGTCGAGCAACGTTGGACTGACCGGACGGGCAGGGCAGGGGGAGACGCAAGTTGCTGAGGAAACTCGCAGTGGACTCGCCTTGTGTCGTAATCTGCCGGGCCAGCCAATCAGCGACGACACATCCGGCAAAATCGGTGATGTCGGGCCAGCTCACCCTCATTCGGCGGAAATCTGACGCGCGAATTCGTCGGGAAGGCCTCCAAGACCTGCGGTGCTCCGGGTATGTACATACCATACGGAGACATGCGTGTGTACGGAGTGCACTGCGGCTACATGGAGAGCTCTCTCCGTCGTGCAGCGGCCGGCCAGTCGCGGATCCGAGCAAAGGACGTACATACGCACATACTGCACAGGTGCATCCAGCAGGCCTGCGTGCGGACGTGATCTTCCCAGATCTCGCACCCTGGCAGGCCGCCAGCCGAGCACTGTACATGCATACTCTACATGCCGGAGCGGCACACAGTGTCTTCGAAGCATGCACCCAGCACCGGCGCCGTGTCCAGCATGTATAGAAGCGTGCAGATCCAGCCGAAGCAGGCCACTGCAATCCCACTCGTTCGCTCCATCGATCCGCCATTCGATCCCGAGCAATCGCCGCGCTGGACGCATGCAGAGCCCCATGGCGGTCGGGGGGCAAGCCGGCGTCGCATGGCGCGTGTGCGTGTGCGTTTATCCGGCGGCGTGGAAGGCCAATCGCAGCGGGCGGGCGCGACGCAACGTGCGGCTGATCGGATGTGCGTCTCGGGCCTCGACGGATCCGCGCCAAAGGACGACTGCCTGCGCCGCTGCAGAGCTGAGCTGAGCAGAGTGGAGCGGCAGTATTAGAGTGCAGTAGATAGCTGACCCGCCCCATTTCGCCTCCTTCACCGGAAATTTCCCCGTCATACATACCCTCCGTCTCACACCCTTTTTTTTTCTGCTCGTAACTCGTCGCCCCCCCTCCCCGGTCCGTATCGATCCTCCGTCGAACAGGGTGGGCGTCGTGCCCGCATGATTATCTCCCCTCTCCACCTCTCCGAAACAGCTGCTGCACAGCAGGTGTAACGCGCCTCACCCCGGCCCCCGGTCCGTCCGTCGGCCTCGAAAAGAAGCAAAAAAGAGAAACTCCGCAGGAGGCTGCGCCGTCGCGTCGCAGAGTGATGCGGATTGCAGGTCGGCCCTCTGATAGGCCGTGGGCGCGGACTGGCCGACGCAACGTAGATAGATATGTATATATGTATATGTAAGCGTGTATCGCGTCGTCGAGTCCGGGACAGTGTTGTGCGTAAGAGCAGCCGTGTCCGTCCGTCTGTCGTGGCATCCTACCTATCGCCCCCCACATCTCGAACGCGGCAGGGACGAATCTGGTATTTGTATGTGTCTGGGGGGACTGTTTCTCCGCGGTGGGCGGGATGGACGGACGGGCCTTTCCGCGTGCCCCGCTCGTGCGTCCGCGGTCCGCCCCAGCCCCCCGAGCGTGACCGTTGTCTCGCCGACTATCTAGCCGTCCGATTGGGACACGGACCGCTAGCGCTCGCTAAGTTGCTCCGGAGGCTTGCCCGCAAGCGGTTGACTTACCTCCGGGGGGGGAGGGGCTTCGTGAGACGAGACGATGACTTGTTGGGGCGCGTGAGTGAGTCGCTGTGGATCGAACACACTGGGTTCGAACGCACTGGGTTCGAACGCACTGGGTTCTCTCCTGGGGACGGAGGAGGAGTTCTAGACTCCATCGAGTCCTTACCGTCCCGTTCGGGTGTTGTGCTTCACAACGTCGTCGCGGTTAGAACTACGTAGCGAAAGCGTTGTGTGGAAAGGTATTGCGAACCTGACTGTCCCTCATATCGGCCCATTGGCGATTCTTCTCTGGCGGCGGCTCCCAGCTCTTTGCACGAGCCGGTCCAAGCCTAAGGATTCTGTTGGAGCGGACGTGGCCGGGCGGTGCACAGATCTCACTCGGCGCGAGAGCGCAGGAAGCGGTACTCTTGAGCGCTTTTTTTTCCTCTTTTTTTTTTCTTCCCGCGCAGGAAGGGAAGCAATTGGTGTTTACCGTCGCTGCTGAGATCAAGCGGATACACGCCATCTATGTGGTGGGTACAATCACGTAGTGACGGCCAGGTAGCAACACGCGATATCACTCGTACGTCCGCGTCGACACGCCCGTGTGATGTATACATGTGAAGGTTGTCTTGTGAAGATATGACGCCACTGCCCATATCTATACAATGGCAGTCACGAGCACTGACTAAGCATACAGAAGACATGCTACAACGCGCCGGTTGCCGGAATTAGTACCACTACGTCCCTCGCAGCCGCCGCACTGAACGTGGTAGACAGCCCCGAAGGAGGAGCCGCGCCCGATCGCGGGGCGTGCTCCCGGAAAGAGATGTGCACAGCGGCTATCGCTGGCTGTGCTCTAGCTGTGGCGCGAGGGGGGAAGACATGGCCGTTCTGCCTGTCGCAATGCAATTCCCCCAGTCTGTCGTGTTGTGGGTGTTTCGCTTGGGGGCGATGACAGATTAACACAGAGTACGCTATCTACTACTATATCGGTGGGGTCTGGACGATGGGCACGGAACGATTGCGCGGTGGTGTGGCCCACATGGACGAGGCCACCTCGGCATCACAGCTTATGTATCAGAATGGAGTCACGTAGTCCGACGGCTTGCCTCTTCACGTGACCGCCCTCGATGTGAACGAGTCGATTTGATTGCTGCTATGATGGCCGTCACTCCGCATCCCCATAGACGAAGCGCCGCCAGTTCCGATCGAGCTGTTCGGCGCCGTGCTGCAGATCCCAGCGCTTCAGCTGGACGACCAGCCGCAGGGCGCCTTCGAGGGCATCGTCCATATCGTCGCCCGCTGTGTGCAGGTCGCTCTCGATCAGCACGTTCTCGTCGGGCACCGTCTTGATGGTGTCCTCGATCTTGCTCAGGTGGCCCTTCTCGGGGCGGGCGTTGATCGTGCTCGAGAAGGAGAAGAACAGCTGGGACGGGTACAGTTTCGTCGGCGTCGGCGGGGCGAGGTACTGCTTCAGCGTCTCCAAGGGCCCCGAGAACGAGTGCAGACATACCCTGGGTGGGAACGGCTTCGGCTTCGGCGCCGGCCCGCTCTCCTCGCCCGACTCGATGTCCGACCCCGCCAGGTCGGGAAGGAACTCGTGGTCGCCGGCGGCGGTCTTCCGGCGACGCCGCTTCCGGTCCTTGGGGCGTTCGCGGGGGATCTCGTGGCCGGCCCACACTTCGCGGAAGGCGTCGAAGAGGAATCCGTGGCACTGCACGCCGTGGACGCTGACGGCGCGCTCGAGCTCGCCGGCGAGGCCGAGCTGCGCCAGGAAGATGGCTTTCTGGTGCGGCAGGGCGACGCGGTGCTGTGTCAGTGCGCGCGTGTCGCGGCGCCCGGGCGTCGAGCCGGCCGGTCCCTGCGTCGCCGTGGGCTGCGGCAGACGGAAGACGCGGTCCAAGCCGATCTCGCCGACAAGCGCGTGCGGGAATTCGACGAGGTGCCGTCGCAGCTCTTCCAGCACCGCCGAGAGCGGCCGCGGCCGCGGGAGCTGCAGGATGAAGTCGGCGTCCGGAGGCGGAGTCAGGACCGCGGAGTAGTGCCGCAGCTTTAGGTCTCCTTCCGTCTCCTCCCCGTCCCCGTCGAAACTAGCGCGGTCGTCGTGGATGAGGTGCGAGAACCACGGGTGGTATCCGAAGCTCGGAACAACCTTCGACGGGTGGGAGCGCGCAACCTGCGCGACGAGGTCCTGGTCTTCGAGGCGCGTGCCCATGATCGCCAGCGTCGACGCCTTCATCCGGGGGATGGCCGCGGTGGTGGCCATCGTGTCGGTCGGATGACAGCTGTCGTGCCGCGGTCAGTGTCGGGCCCAGGCCAGAAGTGCGGGAATCGGGGCGACGTACTGCGCATCGTGGACGCTCACGTCCCACGGTATCCCGGGCTGCGGTGCGGTGTTCTCAGTCATCGTTGGCTTCTTCGTCCGATGTTCGTCCGAGACAGCGGGGTGCGGGGCGGGGGGGGGGGGGCTGACTAACTAAGTTGCATTCACGTCGCACGAATCGTCGGCATCCGCCCAGGCCCACCCGAACGGATTGCCGGAACGCCGACCTCTCGGCTGCGGTCCACTGCGCACACGCATCGCCCCGGCCCAGTCGGGACATCGGATCGCGGGGGCGAAGCTTCGGAACCCGACTGCCCGATCCGTCGGCAGCCATCTTGGTAGCGGATGTCGGAGTAACTAACACAGCGAAGCCAGCCGCGGGTGTCAGCAGACGCGATGCGGGAATTGCACTTCTCTGCTCCTCGTCCCGTGGCGGGGACAGGCTCCTCGCCGGCCACGTTCAAGCGCAGCGATACGCTGTGGCGCTCTGCCAGTGCATATAATGCACCACCGGTTATGAGCAGGTGGAGGAGGACGGGCCGCACATGGTGGAACGAACGGAGAAGAACTCTCGCGGCGGTGGAAGGGCCAGCAGTCGAGAAGGGCACGCAGCATCCTCTGGTGGCAGTCAGGGCCGCAGAGGATACGATGCTTGCCCCTTGGCCAGCGGGAGTCAAAGAGCACACACAAAGTAAATCGGGGGTATGCGACTTCCTGCCAAGTGTCCCGGCCCATCGCCAAGGGGGCCAGACTCGGACTTGCTCGGAGTTCGTATTAGGTTTTTTTTTACCTCCCAGCGAGCTGGGACCCCCTCCGCCGATCACGGGCAGAACAGGGAGCCAGATCAAAACAAGCTCCTCAAGGCGGCTTGCACGGAAAGACCAGCTGGGGCTTGCGCATCCCATGGCTCTGGCCTCATCTAGGCCCGCCGTGAGCGGCCTGGAGCAGGTCCAGAGGTGGCACGGACGAGCAATGCATCCAACGGTTCTCCCGAGGCGGATGTGGAGGCATGTGACTAGCGGACACCTGCCGAGTGTAAACCAGACTCCTGCAGCCATACGTCCGTCAAACCGCCTCACCTCCGGACCTGGCATCCCTCGGCATCGAGAATAGGCCTCTCTCGCTTGCCGCGGTCGCGATGACGGCGATCGAGATACTGACGGGCGTTGCACTGTTCATCACGGGTCACTCGGTGCACATTCGTTGGGTGGGGTATGATACCGTATATACCTACTTCCTGCGGCTATCTCTTCACATGATCAATGAATCATCACCATCGTCATCATATACTTCCTGCGGCGGGCTGCAGGTACGACTTGCAGAGGGCGATTCGTGCAGAGCGAGAAAAAAGGTAACACGGGAATAAGCAAAAAAAAACACCTGCTATCATAGTCGCTATCGGGCGCACGGATTACCGGATTGGGGGTCACGCACCCCGGGAGAGGGCTGCCCACTGCTTGAGCAAGCTCTGAGGTGAGGTGTTTTGCTTGCTTGCTTGCGACGGATGGCTCTGGCAGCACCGAGAGCACTTTTCCTAGCTGAAGGTCTCCTGAGGAGTAGGTCCGCACGGGTCCCAGCTATCACCGAGCTGGGGCACCCACTGGGACTGGGCGGGGCTGGGCGGACTGTCCTCTGACCTGGCTGCACCGCTAACACGTCGATCCAGGGAACCCAGTTGCCGCTGCTACGGACGCATCCCCGCCGGAGGGGAAATATCACTCTATTACTCGGTCCGACGTCGACTCGGCGGGGTCACTGCTGCCCTCCATCTACATGGCACACACTCGCTCGCACCCAGCCCCCACCCCTCTGCCAAGAAACTGCGCCCGGCTAGCATAAAAACCATTGACTCCTCCTTCTTCCTTTCTCCTTTCCTCAACCTTCTTCTCCTCCTCATCTCGCGCCTGCTCGTGCAGTACCTAACCGTCCACATCAACAATTTAACCATCCACTTCTTACTTACATCCGCATCATCCACTTCACACCGGTGAGCAATACATCTTTCATACGTTAAGGGACTTCTGTAACCAACACCCGCTGCCACTGACAAAGACGATTCCCTCCGCGCCGATCATGTTGACCTCCGAGCAGACCGTCGCCCCCAGCGTTGAGAAGAAGCCTGCCGAGGACGTTCCTCTCGGGTGAGTACCTGGATGCCCCTCCTCTGGCACTCCGCCATGTGTACGTCCGTCATTCCTAACGGACCGCCGTCGCAGTCCCGACGGCAAATCCCTCACTAAGTCCGCCCTCAAGAAGCTGCAGAAGGGGAAGGAGAAGGCCGAGAAGGCCGCCGCATGCAAGGCCAAGGAGGACGTCGAGAAGGCCGCCCGCGAGGCTGCCAACGTCGACCGCGCCACCGAGTTCTACGGCAAGGAGCCGCTCAACAACTCGGCAGCCCGTCCGCGGCTTCCGTACACCCAACTGTATGGGCTGAGCGCGGCCAACGACGGCCAGGAGGTGACCGTGCTTGCGCACGTCCAGAACTCGCGGGCCCAGGACGCCAAGATGGTGTTCCTGGTGCTCAGACAGAACTTCCAGACCATGCAGGCCCTGGTCCAAGTCGCCGGTGACGGCAGCGTCAGCAAGCAGATGGTCAAGTGGGCGGCGGCATCAACATACTGTGGTATCCGAACCTAGGTCTTCTTCCGTCTCCCCCTCTCCCTCCCCTGGGAAAAATCATCGCGGTCGTCACGGATGAGGTGCGAGAGCTGCGAGTTATATCCGAAGCTCGGAACAACCTTCGATGGGCGGGAGCGTGCAACCTGCGCGACGAGGTTCTGGTCTTCGAGGTGCGTGCCCACGATTGCCAGCGGGGGATGGTCCCAGCGTGTCGGCGGCCAGTATCAAGCCCAGGCCGGAAGTGCCGGAATCTTGGCGACGTACCGAGCATCGTGGACGCCCACGTCCCACCCCACGGCATCCGGGCGGCGGTGAGGGGTTCTCCGTCACCGTTGGCTTCTTCGCCCGGTGTTCGTCCAGAATGCGGGGAGGATGGCGTCGACGCATCAACGTCGCCACGAATCATCGGCATCCGCCCAGCCCACTCGAACGGATTGCCGGAACGCCGACCTCTCGCCAGCGATCCACCGCTGCGCATGTACCTGCATCGCTCCGGTCCTATCGAGACATCGGATCGGGGGTGCGAATCTTCCTGCCACGCGTCCTGGCCCATCGCCAAGGGACCAGACTCGGAGTTCGTATTGAGTTTGTTTACCTCGCAGCAGGCTGGGCTCCCTCTGCCGACCACGGCCAGAGCAGGGAGCCAAAACCTAAACAAACTCCTCAAGGGGGGTCCCGTGTCGATGCGGATGTGGCTTGCGTGTCGAGGTGAATGTGACTGCACCTGCCGGTAGTGGAAGCTAGACTTGTAGGCATACGTCTCGTCAGACCGCCTCATGCCTAGACCTGACATCCCTCGCGCATCGAGAACGGGCCTCTCTCGCTGGCAGCAGTCGTCGACTGGCTTCGACGATGGCGGTCGAGATACTGACGGCGTTGCACTGTTCATCACGGGTCATTCGGTGCACACTTTGCGTGGGGCGTGCTTACTCTACATCCTGCGGCGTGCTGCAGGTACGACAAACGATGACGGCAGTACGAGCGAGCAGCGAGAGTGGAGCCTGCGGTGGGCCTGTCCCTCCAAACATCGCTCGACCTGTATTGTGAGAGAAGCAAAAATAGAAAAACACAGAAAATGACAAAAAGAGAAAACTCCTCTGCTAGTCTCTATCGGGCGCACGGATTACTGGATGGGGGTTGATCACACACCCCCGGGAGAGGACAGCTCACTTGCTTGAGTAAGCTTCTAACCGTGGGGTGTTTTGCTCGCGGCGGATGGCTCGGCCCAGCACCGAGAGCATTCTCCAGCCGAAGGCCTCCCGAGGAGAGGTCCGCGTGGGTCCCAGCCATCGCCGAGCGGACTCAGCGGAGGCATCCGCTGGGGTTGGGCGGGGCTGCACCGCGCGCCCTGTCAGTAAACGGCTGCATAGATACATAGCATCCGGGTGGTGAGCACTAATACGCCAATCCGGGGAAACCAGTCGCTGCTGCTATGGACGCATCCCCCGCCAGAGGGAGCAACTCTCTAGATATTGCTCTAATCCGGCGTCGACTCGACGGACCCCACTGCTGCCCCTCCATTTACGCACACCCTCGCTCGCACCCTGCCCTCCACCAAGAAACCGCGTAAAACCCCCGATTGGCTCTGCCTTTTCTCCTTCCTCCTTTCTTCTTCCCCCAACCTTCTTCTGTTCTCATTTCCCCAACCTTATTTCCCTTCTCATCTCTGCAGTGCCTGATAGAGGGATTTTGCAACCGGTTGGGGATCGAGTTGGGGTTGGGTTTTGGGGTATAACCGTGGCAACTGGTTAAAATCAGCAACAACAATCGATCCCCAACCGGAAAAGTTTGGGCTATGACAACCCCAACTCTTGGGGATCGCTAGCGGGTTGGGGATGTCTTTGTTAGGAATAGTGAATATGCTCATCTAAGGCAGATGAGGAACAGCGCTGACATGGTGAGGCCCAGGATTTCGCACAGGTGTGGCGATGAAAATCTAAATGTTTCGCCAACTCCTGCACCGACGATGAGGAACACCAACGGCGATACCGGCCCTCTGCAGAGAAGCAGCTTGATGGCCCTTCGACCGAACTTTGGTCCATCATATAGAGCGGTGGGCGATACTGACAGGGATGCTGTCTAGCAAGTCGCTCGGCCTCGAGATTATCCTCCTGTTGCGACGAGTGGATAAAGTACCAGCTCACAGCCAAATTCCGCCGTTGAATAGTGCCGAGTGCGGGCATGAGATCCTTTAGGTGGCGCTAATGGCATGTCATGAGATTTCACATAAGTAAGGTTCAACCAACAAAGGGATAGTCAAACATAACTAGAGTACTTGGAGTAGATATCCCTTTTTGTCGGGCACCAAGATGCGCTAGTGTGCTCTAGATATGACTGATATCCTATGTGTTGGGGCTGGGAAATCATTTCGCGCGCGCGGGGGGGCCAGGCATCTTTGTCGTGCGAGTTCTCCCTGCCCGAACCCAGACAAAATCCATCCTCAACCAGTTTTCGTCGGATTGGCTCAAGCATGGGCAAAAAAATGATTTTCAAGTCTCGTAGAATCCAATGACATGAACTCTGAGCCAGCGCTGGCTGAACTCACGGGGCTGCACCAGATATTTGCTTTTGTGGGGGGTTAAGGCAAGGCAATCATGCGACAGCTCCCTTCTTTTCCAACTATCAACACAAGATCAATCATGTTGAGCACCAGTAGCAAACAGAACCACGATTTCCGGCCCCGACATGTCGAGTAGATATATCACTCAAATCCCGAAGGACACTAGTGCGCTAGCGCCATCTTGACACCCCACAAAAAAGAATAAGTTTGACTATGTAGTTATGTACCTGGCAGGTCAGTGGACGACTCCTCCTATCCACAGGGGCAGCGCCAAAAAAAAATTCTGCGTGGTATGCGGAGGACATCAACCGTGCGCCGGCTATTCGCGCTCTCCAGAAGTTGGACATCATAGGCGTGATGGTGGGTTGTTAGCAGAGTTTACTTGTATCTACCGTGGCCCAGTCGACAATATGCCGTTTCTCAAATCGTTAACTCGAGGTGGTGTGCCGAACGCTCACTCATCACCCGGAAACCCAAGGTTTCAAGCTGCATTTAAATTCTCTGCGGTAGATTCAAAATGCAGCTGGCAACCGAACAGGCCCTATATCTTCTCGTTCCCTCACCTCTCAATTCGTCCCGTCACGCCTCATCAACGTCCAACAATCCCCCTACAATGGCCGTGCCTACTCCCTCGCAACGATATCTGAGCTCCCGTGGCGGTTCCTACGGTGTGAGTGGCCTCCAGACCCTGCATGCGTGCTGTTGCTCAGAGCTTAACCTGGTCGCATAAACAGTTCTCGTTCGAAGAAGCCGCTAAAAAGGGCCTCGCCGTCGATGGAGGTCTGTTCATTCCCGAGGCCGTTCCATCGCTGCCCTAGGGCTGGGCTTCGCGCTGGTCGAGGCTCCGATTCCAGGACCTCGCCTACGAGGTCCTGTCGCTGTACATCTCTCCGGACGAGATCCCCGCCGCCGACCTCAAGGAGCTGGTCGAGCGCTCGTGCTCGACGTTCCGCCACCCCGAGATTGCCCCCGCCGTCAAACTTGTCCCCAAGGATAACCTGCACGTCCTCGAGCTGTTCCATGGGCCTACCTTCGCGTTCAAGGACGTGGCACTGCAGTTTGTCGGCAACCTTTTCGAGTACTTCCTAGTACGCAAGAACGCACAGCAGGGCATGGAGGGAGGAAAACGCCATACATTGGCCGTCATCGGCGCGACAAGCGGAGACACGGGTTCGGCGGCCATCTACGGCCTGCGCGGAAGAAGGACGTCAGCGTGTTCATCCTACACCCTCGCGGCAAGGTGTCCCCGATCCAGGAGGCGCAGATGACCACGGCCCTCGACGATAACGTGCACAGTCTGTCGGTGGAGGGGACATTCGACGACTGCCAGGACATCGTCAAGACGCTGTTTTCGCACCCGGAGCTTAGCAAGACGCACAACCTTGGTGCGGCCACATCAACTGGGCGAGAATCTTGGCGCAGATCGTCTACTACTTCTCGTCGTACTTCGCCCTGGCGAGCAAGTTGCCCGGGGGCCAAACCCCGACGATTAGGTTCGTCGTGCCGACTGGAAACTTCGGTGACATCCTTGCTAGATACTTCGCGAAGCGCATGGGATTGTCCATCGACCGGCTCGTCATCGCTACCAACGAGAACGACATTCTCGACCGCTTCGTCAAGAGTGGCCGCTACGAGAAGCATCCTCTTTCGTCATCCGAGGCCGATGGCGTGAAGGCGCATCCAGGTGGTGTCAAGGAAACCCTCGCGCCCGCCATGGACATCCTTGTTTCCTCGAACTTCGAGCGTCTTCTCTGGTACCTTGCGCTCGAGTCTGTCGCCGGAGTTCCCCAGAGCAACGGCGAACCGACCAAGCAGCAGAAGGGAACTGCCGGTAAGGTGGTGCTGAAGTGGATGGTCAGCCTCAAGACCGTGGGCACCGCCGTCGTTCCCGACGACGTCCTCGCCACCACCAGGAGGGACTTTGCATCCGAGCGAGTCTCGGACCAGCAAACCGTCGAGACCATCAAGCACGTCTACACCACGCCCCCATCGGCCCCCTACGTGCTTGACCCTCACAGCGCCATCGGTGTGGCAGCCGCTATGCGCCTGGTGGAGAAGGCGAAGCAAGTGGAAGAGAAGGACGTTCACTTCGTCTCGCTCTCCACTGCTCACCCGGCAAAGTTCAGCCATGCAGTGGACTTGGCGCTGAAGGAGGAGACTGGCTACGACTTTGAAGCCACAGTCAGGCCGAGGGAATTCGTCGGGCTCGAACAGAGGGAGAAGAGGGTCAGGGTGATCGAAAGGGCGGACTCCGAGCTCGTCAGGGCTGCTGTTGAGGAAATGCTTGCTGCTGAGGGAAAGGTGTAGGGTTTTGGGGTCCGGTTGCATATTGGATGCTCGGTTTCTTTTTTTGGCGCAATGTTCTTTTTATTTGTTTTTTTGGTCTCGACTTGCCGCCCTAGCCAGGGCGTTGGAAACGGCAGCAAGACGATAGACGACCCCAGAGAGGGTCACGATCTTCACGGACGCCCAGGCTGCCGTCAAACGCTTGGCCTCGGAGGAACCTAGCCCCAGCCAGATGTTCGCGGTCCAGGCCAGGGGGCACATCACGACGCTGCGGAGAGCCAAGCCGAACATCACCACCGAGATCCGGTGGCGTCCAGCCCACAAGGGCGCCCCGGGAAGCGAGAAGGCCGATGAGTGGCCACGCTCGCGGCGGAGGAGCCGGACGCCCGCGCGATGGGATGGCTACGGTGCTCGGACCGGTACAGCAGGAATCGCTGTGGGCAAAGGTTCGGGAGGAGGCCGGGAGGGGGAAAGACCGGTTTAAGATCCGAGACCTCGCCGATGCGATGTGCAGCCAGGCGGTGCTGGACTACCTCTCCGCCACGGGTGTGGAGTGGCAGGTACCAGCCCCGGCTGAGGGAGACGTGCCGAGTGAGCCGTCAGAGCGGGAACCCCGAGAGCGGAGAGAAAGGGAAGAGGAGCGGAGGCGAGAGGCCGACGAGCTGGGCGCCGGAGGTGAGGAACAACCTCTGTTTCTCCCCACGCACGTCCTCCTTCATGGCCTCTGCGGGAGAGGAGTAGGGGTCTCGGGGACGGGATTCCTTTCTTTTGTCTTTCCTGTGTCCTTTGTCGTTCCCCTTGTGCGCACTGCCGCGTTTGGGACAGGCCTGGGCGGAGGGCAGATGGGATCTTGCGATGAGCTGCCTGCAGACTGATCGACGTCGGGACGGACGGCGGCCAGGAAACGGACAGTTTGTTCTCGTCATGATCTAGCTAGGTCGCCTGCGAGTGATGAATAAATAAATTAGAAAAAAGGGTTTTTTGGTCTCGAACATGCTGGAAAAATGGGAGGAAATATTGAGTTTCGAACTGTGGCTTTTTTATTCTGTCATTCTTGATGGTTAGGCGCGTCGGCTGGGTGGTGGGCAAAGCGCCGAGACTGTTTTCGTTATTTAACTGCGAGTTGCATGTAGATATCCCGTGAGGAAAAGCTCGAAAAGCCCATGCAGAAGGGCTTAGGTACATACATTGTATGTATCTAGGTACAAAGTAAGTATGCATACCCTGTCGAGCCTAGTCCGGAGTCTTGGCGACGTAACTACTGAGCATCGTGGGCGCCCACGTCCCACCCCACAGCATCCGGGGCGGCGGTGCGGGGTTCTCCGCCATTGCTGGCTTCTTCGTCCGATGTTCGTCCGAGACAGCGGGGATGACGTCGACACCTTCACGTCGCCACGAATCATCGGCATCCGCCCAGCCCACCCGAACGGATTGCCGGAACGCCGACCTCTCGGCAGCGATCCACCGCTGGGCGTGTACCTGCACCGCTCCGGTCCTGCCGAGAGACATCGGAGCGGGGCGAAGCTGCCGATTCCCAGATTCGTCGGGCGTCTCGGCAGCCACGGCCGCAGCCAGAGGTAACACAGCGAAGTCAGCCGCGCGGTCGATTCTTCAGCCGCGGGTGTCAGCAGACGCGATGCGGAAATTGCACCTCTATTCTTCTCGCCCCGTGGCGGGGACAGGTTCCTCACCGACCGCGTTCAGGTGCATCGAGAAGGGCATGCAGCATCCCCCCGTGACAGTCACCCACCCTCTAAAACTCAGAGCAGACGCCATTCCCTCAGCTTGGTTTAATTTCACCCCCCCCCCGATCCGTACGCCGAGGCCTCATCTCTCTAAACCCTCTCCGGATGAGTGTTGCATGTCTCCCCAGGACAGGTGAGTTTTTCATCTGACATCCCAGGTTACTTGGAATTCGGCGACGGATGGAGGACCCAACGGGCGGAACAAAGAAGTGGTTGGTCGATTGCCAACCTGACAGAATGCATATCTAGAACAGAAGACAAACCAGCTCCCGCGAATCAAACCCCTTCCTCACGCCAAGACGCTAACCATTCCCTGGTCGTTCGTCACCGACCACAGGGTGTACATATATACTCTCGATAAGTATGCAACTTCCTGCCGTGCGTCACGGCCCATCCAAGCGGCCACTCGGAGCTCGTGTTGGGTTTGCTACCTCGCAGCGAGCTGGACTCCCTCCGCCGATCACGACCAGAACAGGGAACCAGTACTAGCAACTCCTCAAGGGGTCCCAATTTGCTTGCACGAAAGGACCAGCCGGGGCTTGCGCGTCCCACGCCTCCGGCCTCATGACGATTACCGTGGAGCAGGCACAGGGGTGGCACTGACGAGCACCCATCCAACGGCTCTGCCTAGGCGGATGTGGCTTGCGTGTCGAGGGATGTGACTTCCGTACAGAGACACCTGCCGAGTGGAGGCCAGACTCCTACAGCCAAACATGCGTCAAACAGCCTCACCCCCAGACCTGGCCTCCCTCGGCATCGAGAACAGGCCTCTCTCGCTTGCCGCAGTCACGATGACGGCGATCGAGATGTCGCCGCGGCGCCGCTCGTCCCAGCTGTGCCTTGTTTTGCGAGGAAAAAATAAAACAGGTAACACGGGAAAAAGCAACAAAGAAAAATACCTGCTAACTAGTTAGTCTCTATCGGGCGCACGGATTACCGGACCAAGGGCCACGCACCCCGGGAGAGGGCTGCCCATTGCTTGGGTAAGCTCTGAGGTGAGATGTTTTGCTTGCTTGCTTGCTTGCGACGGATGGTTCAGGCAGCTCCGAGAGCGCCTTTTCCAGCTGAAGGTCTTCTGAGGTGCAGGCCCGCATGGGTCCCAGCCATCACCGAGCTGAGGCACCCACTGGGACTGGACGGGGCTGGGCGGACTGTCCTCTGGCCTGGCTGCACCACGCGCCCTGTCAGCTGTCAGGCCAACGGCTGAGCAGGACCGAAGCGGTGAGCGCTAATACGTCGATCCGGGGAAACCAGTTGCCGCTGCCTCGGACGCGAGCAATAGAGTGGTGTTCTCCCTCCGGTGGGGATGGCCCGACGTCAGCTCGACAGGGCCACTGCCGCCCTCCATCCAGCACACACTCGCTTGCACCCAGCCCCCCCCCCCCCTCCGCCAAGAAACTGCGTCCAGTCAGCATAAAAGCCCCATTGACTCCTCCTTCTTCCTCCTTCCTTTCTCCTTTCCTCAACCTTCTTCTTCTTCTTCTCCTCGTCTCACACCTGCTCGTGCAGTACCTAATCGTCCACATCATCCATTTCACACCGGTGAGCAATATATCTTTCATCCGTTAGAGCATAACTGCTTCATTTCTTCTATCTATAACCTTTTTCTTTACGTTTCGAGGGGTGAGAGCTGTCGAGCGTGGTCCCCGAGAATATGCTGTCCTTCTGCGTTGCTTCGAGCTCGACCGGAAACATGGCCTGGAGCAGTGGTGCTGGAGAAGATAAAGGAACTACCGCTGGCTTCCTACTCACCCTCCTGTACCCTTCTTCTCCCCCTCACCTCCACGGCTCCATTCTCTAGCCTGAGGCCAATCTCCTCGTCTCTCCTCCCTGGCTTACCATCTCTCTCATCTCCCCAAGCAACCCCATCTTTCCCCTCGAACCTGCTTCTTTCCATCCCTTGGGCGGCCGTTCCTTCGAGTTGACGCGGCCAACGTGCTTCGTTCCGAGAGAGTTCTCCTAATCCTCCTGGCTGTAGGAGCGTTCATCGCCCACGCCATCCAAGCCGAGTACCCGGGGGCGCTGAACGTCAACCCTATCCAGTTCATTGACCAGCACGGCCCCTCGCTCAACACAGCCTGCCGGGACGCAGCTGCCAGCGGGATCGAGACGCACAGGTCACACATCTCCAAACCGCACGAAGGAATGGCCGATATCTTCAGCCAGCCCATCAGTCGGGCCCCTCCGTTGGCGGTTTTCCCTAGGAATGGCTCTCATCCGGTTTCCCGGGACAGCGTCCTGGGTGATCCGAGATGTCCAGTCGGGACGAACAAGTAAGCCCTTCGATGGCAGATCCAGGCATTTTCGCTGATAGGAGTAGCTTCTATACCAACCCGTTGATAGGCACGCAACGCCAGCCCTCGTGGACCCTCCCGTACCTGGTACGGTACGTCAGCGAGGGAGATTGGGTTGGGATGGTCGCCTCGCACGCATCCCTTGAACATGTGGTATGTGACCGCTCTTGCCTGTACCTGACCGCTCTTGCCTGTACCCGCTGACATTGGTTCTCAGGCCTTCGGTCCCAACCCCGCTGCCGACCCGGTCCAGTACTACATCAACTCGCCGAACCACTGGTACTTCGTCTTCGGGGCTAAGGGGTTCCAGAACGGAACCGTTTCTCTCACTGCCGATTCGACCGCCCAACTGAGCGTCAACCTCAACATCCACCAGAACAGAGTCAAATACGGTAACAAGAACAACAAGATCACCTTCCCCTTGGTCCAGGGAATGGGGTTTGTCACCGCCAGGTACGACAATCTGGTGCCAATGATTAAGTCGGCCATCATCTTTCAGGAGGCAACCGAATACGCCGACACCCCACGACCGGGCATGCAGAAGTTTAGGGTTGTAATGGAAGGTCGCAGCGAATGGCTGCTCTACGCATGGGCCGATGCAGGCTCGCCCAAACTCTCCGTTGTTCCGAAGTCCGCCGGAGGCATCTACTTCACTGCTTCCGGGCCATACAGCGGCTACATCCAGGTGACGAAGGTCCCAACCGGCTCGGCGGACGAGCACTCCATTCTCTCGCAGGAAGAGGAGAGCCTGATCGATTCTGCCGCTGGTGCATTTCCGATTGCCGCCAAGCTTACCGGGTTGGTCAATGGGAACACCGGCTCCTACGGCTTTACCTGGACCCAGCGGGGCACCAACAGGGCTGGCAAGCTGCTGATGTACGCCCTGAAGCATCACACGGATTCCTTCGACGCCACCACACGTACCGGAGTAACCGCACTGAAACTGCGGTCCCCCACGAAAGGAATGATGACTGGAGTCCTCGGAAACTCCTGGACCTTGGTCGAAAGGAATCTCCCGATCGACATTAAGTGGCTCCCTCACGGAGATACCATGTCTGCCGTTGTGATGCAAGCGGTCACCCAGGCGGCATCCCAGGAACTGAAGCAGGATATGTCTGCTGCCAGCGACCTCAACTCGATGTACTTCGCCGGAAAAAGTGTGGGCAAATTCGCGGCGGTGAGAGATCCTACCTTGCTCGGACTATACCGACTAAGGCTAACTTGACTGTTCATCTAGGTTGTTATGCTTGCGACCATGATGGGAACGATGCCCGCGCTCGCGGCCGAAGGAATCAGAAACATCAAGCGGGCGATGTCTAGGTTCACTTTGAACAAGCAGCAATTCCCGCTTGCCTACGACAACAAGTGGGGGGGTCTGATCTCGACGTCGATCTTTGTGACGGGTGATCCTGGGGTCGACTTTGGCAACTCGCACTACAACGATCATCACTTCCATTACGGGTATTTCGTCTTCGCTGCTGCCTGCATCGTCCATTCCGAAAACATTATGTACGGCCGCTCGCAGTTCCTTGACGAGAACCGAGACTGGGTCAACAATCTTGTCAGAGACGTCGCCAACCCCAGCGATCTGGACCCTTACTTCCCCGTGTCCCGAGCGTTCGACTGGTTCCACGGGCACTCGTGGGCGAAGGGCATCTTTGAGAGCGGCGATGGCAAAGACGAGGAATCCACATCCGAGGACTACAACTTTGCCTGGGCCATGAAGATGTGGGGGATGGTTAGCGGGGACGCCGCGATGGAATCCCGAGGGGCGTTGATGCTTGGGGTCATGCACCGGTCGATCAACGAGTACATGTACCTCATGCCATCCAACACCTCACACCCTGCGAACTTCCTCAAGAACAGGGTGTCGGGCATTGCAAGTGTTTCCCATGCCGCCCCCGGCGTTCTTCGAGCCGGTACTGACGACGTGTCTCCTTTTAGCTCTTTGAGAACAAGGTCGACTGTGCGACGTACTTTGGCATGAAGCCGGAGTTCATCCATGGGTGTGTCTCCTACAACCGTCCCCGGTGCTCTCCAATCTTGCTGATACTGTCTCGATAGAATCCACATGCTCCCATTCTCTCCAGTTCTGCCGTACATGCGGTCTCGCGAATATGTAGAGCTCGAGTGGGAGACGTTCTTCTCCAATGGCCGTTACCTGAATGCGGAGAAGGGATGGAAGGGTGTGCTCATGGCCAACTACGCCATTGCCAACCCGCGAGCTGCCTGGGATTACTTTACCCGGAATGTGTTCCGCCCAGAGGACTTGGACGACGGTGCATCATTGACTTGGTACCTGGCCAACATTGGAAGTGAGTGACGCCCTCTTTCTGCTCTGCGGCTGCATGCTAACCCGCCTTCAAGATCTCCTGAATGGCCCTGGGCATGTGCAGGGCAATGTTGCTCGCACAGGTCGTATGTAGTGCTCCGGAAGGTTTCGAATTCTGTACCGCGTTTCATGCTTGTTTTTGTTTTTGCTCTTGTTTCTCGGAGGCTTCCATTATTGTGATGCCGCAATTGATACCACAGTTGATTTATAGATACAACACTTTAGGTAGGTAGTTCAGCACCTTCATAGCGAGTATGTGTCTGGCTTGTCAGTGCCGAGTGGATTCGTCCTATGTAAGAGGGGGTACCTGATGTGTTCTCAGTATGTGCCTGATAGTTGGCATCAATCGGGGTTCTGGGTTGGGGGTTAGATTCACTGCACATTCACAGTGGTGAGATATGATGTTGGGAGATCCATCTTTTGTCAAGTACTGGATTGAACGGCCAATATGTACCCATGTATGTACTTACATTCTGGAGTGATGGGCAGCTGCACCAAAAGCTGCTGAAGGAAACGATATTTTCGTTCCTGACATCGTAAGTTGGGGGGGAGAGAAAAAACTCTTCGCTTTGATTCATGGTGAGTCGAAGCTACTGTTTGCGCTTAAGGGGTCCGGCCACTATTGTCACATGCATACATTCTAGTTTCGGGACATACGTAGCCTCAGTGTGTGTGTGTGGGGGGGGGGTTTGTTTGTTTAATCACTACTCGCATGCGCCTATCTAGATCATGGCGAGATTATGTACAGTCCGTTTCCTGTCCGCTGTCCGCGCGGTGGCGGCACGTTGCAAGCTCCCCTTTGCCCTCCGCCCAGGCCTGTCCCAAGAAGATATGATGCGCACCAAGAAAATCACAAGAGAAAGAAAAAACAAAAAGAAAGGACAAAGGCACCCTGCGCTCCCATCCGACACCACCTCTGCATCCTCCTCTGCCAAGGCCGGGACCAGTCTTCCCACATCCATGGTAGAGAGGAAGTCTAGTAGTTACCGCGCGTCGGGCGAGGAGGCCCTGGAATAGATATGAACCGGCTCTTCCCCTCCCGCTTTCCTTCCGCACCTCTGCCGCCCGCCGGGTCTTCTGCTGGGCCTTCCACTCGGGGCACTCCTTGAAGAGGCGGTCCCGGGTCTACGTCTTGCACAAGCACCACCAGCACTGAGCGGTGGGTCGGCTCTTCGTCCAGCTCAGGTACTTCCCGGTGAGGCAGTGACCCGTGGTCAGCCGGTAGAGCCTCGAGTCGAGCCTCTTGGAACTATGCACCGGCTGCCGTCCCGTCTTGGCTTCTGTTTTGCCCAGCATCTTGTACTTCTTCCTGGAGGCCCGACCTCCTGGTCATCGGAGACACCGCGACGGAGCGAATTCATGGGAGTGCTAGACTACACATGGCCTGCCGGAGCCTCGACCGGCAGCCGTGCGAGGAATTGGGCCGCTGTATGTATGCAATGTTGCGCGGCCGGAGCCGCGGCAGCGGATCATCCGGCGTCACTCGGGATGCCGTTCGCGGAGGTTTTTTTTTTTTGTTTATTCATTAATTGCATGCGACCTCTCTAGAGCGTGGCGATGTACACAAGCCCAGTTCCCCGTGGGCTGGGCTGGGCTGGGCTGTCCCGCGCACGGTTGGTCGGCAACGCGTGGGTGAGATCCTGTGAAGGTGCGCTGGCGAAGGCTGGGAACCTCGCGCATGCGGAGAATGGCGGCTCTCGACGAGCGGTGCCGTGGCTGCCGCGGGAGAGCTAGACATCGGGGGGATGGATTCTGCCTGGGTCGAGTATCGGACGGGGTGGTCACTCATCCCTGCGACATCCTGCGACCGCCCTCTACTACTGCCTACACGCATCGCTGTTCCGCAGGTTCCGCACGTGGCTATCCTCCGCTTCTGCGGAGCTGGAATGGGTATTATATGCTCGTTTCGTCCGTCCAGTCTATGGCGCTATACGACTACCGCTACCCGCTCGCCGCCCTCTTCCCGACCGAAACAATGGACGGCAACTCTTTACACTCCGTCGTCTCGTTGGTGTTGAGATCCACGACCCGCACGCCCTCGAGGCTGAGCAATCCCGTCGTCAGGGGGACAAAGCTGAGCTCCGTCGTGTGGCAGGCCGAGGGCATGAGGGGACTGCAAACGTATGTGTCAGTACGATACAGCTGGGCCGGGGGGGGGGCGAGTCGAGGACGCACCCGATCCTGACATCGTGGACTAGCGGTACCAGTTCCGCCGGCTCCAGGTAGCGGGACTTGTGCGATTGGTACACCATCGACTCGTCGATCACGGGCTCCGGCGGGTCAGCGCCTGCAGGGGTGGCGGGCAATGTCTTTCCGTCGCCCACACGCTTCCGCTTTGGCGGGATGAGCAGCGCGAGCTTCCTGGCGCGGCTGGACCGGTTGACGACGAACACCGACCACGTGAACATCTCGCCGACGTACACTCTCGACGGTCCGGTAAACGTCACGGTGAGATCCTGTTTGCCGCCGTCGGCGGTCGATGGGCCGTGCCCCGGCGCGAAGCCGCGCGCCTCCATGGGCGGCGTGAAGACGACGTTCGGAGAGGGGAGTGGCGCCACGAGATTTCCTGGGCGGATGCCAGACGAGGCTTGCACCGTGGCGCCGTGGACGATGGCACCGAGTGACGGCGGTCGGTGGGGCCGCTGGATTCCCGCGTGGGTCGAGAACACTGGAGGCGCGGAAGGCGGAGCGAAGTCCACTGTTGTTGTCCAGTTCGTGTAGATCCGCGGGTGGCAGGTGTCGGATACCAGAGCCGTGGCTTTGAGGCTGACGGATATCGCTCTGACCTGCGAGCCCGGTGGTGGGGTTTGGGCAGGCGTCATTTCGCTGCCAGTATCGATCTGCGAGAGCGTGTAGAGGAACGTCGTGTCGTCGCGAGGTCGACATGTAACCGGCAATGCCGTGGATGGAGAATTCCCAACCAGGGTCGCTTTTCCGCCGTCTACGGTGATGTCGACGCTGTTGATGGTGACATTGCAGTCGCTGAAAGGCGTAATTTCAAGGTCGAGGGATGCGATCACGATGTGTCTGCTTCCAGAGCGTATCCGGGAGTACCGCAGGCGAATATTAATCGCCGGATATATGTTGAACGCCCTCTTCGCAGCATAGCCCAACGGTCGGATTGCCTGCTGTGGCGCTTGGGTGATCGGGATGACGCGCGACACTCGGTGGGCCGACAAGCGAGGGGCCGCCCGAGACACCAATGGGTCTTCGGCAAACGACTCGAGCAGATTCACCCCCATTGGCTGTCGGGATGTCATGTAGTCGTCCTCAAACAGCGGCTTCTGTAGCTCGGCGGGCCGCAAGGTCGCCGAGCAGGTGAGGAGAACTTTGGGATTGTTGAGTCGGGCTCGCGGATGGCCGAGCGGAACTTGCAGTTTCCACACTGCCAGTCGCGTCGTCGAATCTCCGATTGGGATTCGCGGCGTATCCTTCTCGTCGATGACTGTCTGGAACAGCAGGTGCACCGGATCTTGCCCCCTCCCCAGATGACCCTGCTGCTGCTTCTGTCCATCGATCGCCGTGACCTCCAAAGAAACGGCGAGGCGTGCGAGGTAGTGATCGTAGAGCTCGTCGCTCAAAGGGACCAAAATTTGCAGCACAATAAACACGGGCAGCTCCTCATCTGCGACAAGATTGATCGGAATTCAGTTGGGGTGGCCAACGGTCGTAGGGAAGGACGACAAAGCCTGGCTAACCGTAGAATAGATGACTCCGTTGCACGACACGAGCGACGGCGGCGACATTTGATGCTGTGGAACCCTTGGTTTCTCCACTCTCGGCCGCCGCGATGGCCGCAGCTATGTCGAGATCGGAGACGTGCGGTACAATCACGTCCAGTCGCGCTGTTTCCGAGATTTCGGTGGATAGATTCCGCCTGTGGCCGCGCGGGGGACCGGACATGATGGATGCTGATGGACGGCGGGATGGGAGGTGGGGCTCTCGGGGAGGAGACGGAGGTGAGACGGTACCCAGATAACTTCGCGGAGGTTGGCACCAGTCCTGCCACTAGAGAACGGCACACACAGAGCTTCTTCTTCGACTCCTAATATGTAGAGCACCTCCAGACATATGTGAGCGCCACTCGACTGAAGCACTCGACTAGTGTTTTTCGTCCCGAATCGGTGTCTTACCTGTAGCACAGCTCGTCGAAGAAACACTCTCTTCTCTGGAGAATCTCCTATCCTTTGCAGGATTTTCCGCAACTGACGGAACGAGTATGTGTCAAATGAAGGGCTACCGCACTCTCAGACCATCATCACTCTATGGGAGGATCTTGAACGAAGTAGAGACCGAAGAACCGAAAGATGATTCCTCCGATGTCATGTGCTGCGAGTTTGGTCATTCTTGGCACGGGTGTTGTGTGATGGTCGCGCCTGTCGTGGCTGTTCTGCCCTAGCCAGCATTCTTTTATCGAACGGAACTCCTTCTCTGTCCTCACTCTCCACCCCCGGCCCCCCCAACCTCCCGCATACAGTCCAAACGAGAGTTGTTTCGTCGCATACATCCATCCCTTCAACACGTCTGCGTACACGTCTCTTATCGGAGTGTATTTCGACAACTTCGCCCACTGTTAAAGCGGCTACACGGCTGACTTCTCGCCCGACCACAAAGATGTCGCAAGTCTGGCAGGAGGCGAAGGCTGCCGACGGCAAGATCTACTACTATAATGTTCAGACAAAGGCAACCCAATGGACGAAGCCAGTGGAGCTGATGAGCTCGGCGGAGGTAAAGCCGTTCAGAAGCCTCGCCGATTCGCGTTCGCCCGCTGACGACATGGCAGAGAGCATTGCAGGATCTCGCCTGGAAAGAGCACAAGGCCGCAGACGGAAGACCCTACTGGTATACTACCCCCCCCCCCCCTCCCCCGTCCCCTACGCGTCTGCTTCCCGGCGCGCTGATCGCAAACAAACATACAGGTACCATGCGCAGACGCGAGAGACCACATGGTCGATGCCCGACGAATACCGCCAGGCTCTAGAGAAGGTCCAACACACGCCACCGCACGGTCTCCCTGCGATGCCTGCCTTCGTCGCGGGGGGCACCCAGCAGTCCGGCCAGCAGCAGCAGCAGCAGCAGTCCCAGAATACCGAGCGCGCACTTGCGATTCCGGGACAAATGATGGAGGCTGCGGCCGATGGCACTGCGAGGCCGATGACATTGCCCACGTCCATTACTGCGAGCGACAAGAACGAGCCCCAGTATAGCAACTTTGATGAGGCTGAGAGTGCTTTCGTGAAGCTGTTGCGCCGCAGCAATGTTGGCACCGATTGGACCTGGGAGAGGACCCTGCGCGCAATCATCAAGGAACCGCAGTACCGCGCCTTGAAGGATCCCAAGGATCGTAAGGCGGCCTTTGATAAGTATATTATCGAGCTGAAACAACAGGAGCAGGAGAAAGCCAAGGACCGCATTGCGAAGCTGAGGCAGGATTTCTCTGTGATGCTCAAGAGTCACCCAGAGATCAAACACTATACCAGATGGAAGTATGTATACGCGCGAGCCCCCGATACCAGGCGCCATAATGCTAATCTCCGTTTTTCAGGACTGCGCGCGTCATGATTGAAGGTGAAACTATCTTCCGTTCCACATCCAACGAAGATGAACGCCGACAGCTGTTCGACGAGTACATCCACGGGCTTCGCAAGGCTGAGCAGGAGCGCGAACAACGGACGCGCAAGCAGGCGATTGAAGATCTCGTAGGCTTACTCAAGTCGCTTGAAATGGAGCCATACACTCGCTGGTCAGAAGCCCAGGCGATTATCAAGCAGAATGAACTTTTCCGGTCTGAAGAAAAATTCCAGGCTCTCTCCAAGCTCGATGTTTTGAATGCGTTCGAAAGCCACATCAAAGTCCTCGAACGGGAATTCAATGACAAGAGACAGCGTCAGAAGACCATGAAGAACCGAAAGGAGCGCAAGAATCGCGAAGCTTTTGTTGTAAGTGGCACTGGTATAACCATCGATGCTCTGTGACTTTGGCTTACCGTTGGCCAGGCTCTCCTCAATGCGCTACGCTCAAAAGGTGAAATCCGGGCTGGATCCAAATGGAAGCAGGTTTTCCCCTTGATCAAGGATGACGAGCGTTATCAGAGCATGCTGGGACAGAGCGGGTCAACGCCGTTGGACTTGTTCTGGGACATGATTGAGGAGATGGAACGTGATGTTCGCTTGAAGAGGAACACCGTGCAGGATGTCATGGAGGTATCTCGTGCTTGAAGCCTTTTTTTCTCTAACCAGCTGACACGCGTGCCCAGGAAAAACGCTTTGATATCACTGAAAGTACCTCTCTCCAAGAGTTTGCCGATTTCCTAAAGAAAGATTCACGCACTGCTCAGTATGACCAGGACACGGCCGCGGTCCTCTTTGATAAGGTGATGGTTTTGCTCGTCCTGGGTCTCCATCTCGCTAATATGTTGTGCAGCTCCGCGAGAAAATCGTCCGACGCATCGAGGACGACCGCTACCAACAGGAGCGCCACCAGCGTCGTCGCGTCGATGCCCTGCGTTCCATTATCAGACACCTAGAGCCCGCAGTAGAGGTTACGGATACGTATGACAAAATCCGACCCCGCATCGAGAGGACGGACGAGTACCGTGCTCTTGACTCTGACGACCTTCGTCGCACCGCCTTTGACAAGCACATGCGACGCCTCAAGGAAAAGCAGGAAGAGCGCGACAAGGACCGCGAACGCAAGGAGAAAGAGAAGGATCGCCACAGTAAGCGCCCAGCAGCTACAGATGAACCCAGCAGAAGCAGTGGCTATGACTCCTACCACAAGCCGCGTTCCTCGCGCCACGATCGTGAGCGCTCCAGGCATCTTACTAGGACACCTGAGCCAGATGCGTACGAGGCGGAACGCAGACGTGCGGCGGGAGAGCGTGAGAGACAGTACCGTCGCCGCGATAGCTCCGTCCATCGGTCTGATCGCGGGTCGAGACCCGATAGCCGCCCGCCGAGACATGAGAGTGATCGTAGCTCCCGCCCCGAGAGTATCTATGATCGTGAGAGGCGCGAGCGCGAGGAGGAGAGGGAGCGACAGTACAGATCAAGAGGTGACGAGGCGCCAAGGGATCGCGATGAGTACCGTCCCAGGCGTAGACGCGGGTTGTCGCCTGAAGACGATGAGAGGGACTCCAAGGTAAGCCATTCTCTCCTTCCCTGGGCGCACGCACTGGCAATTTACTGACTTTGGAGTTTAGCGGTCGAGGCGTGAGCGCACTCCTCCAAGGGCCCGGTCTCCTCCGCCAAGGGAGCGCATCTTTGATGATACCGTTCCGGTTATGAACTACGGTGAGGACCCCATGGTGAACTACGGTAAAGCGCCGAATTCCGGTGCTGGAAAAGACAACAGCGTGCACGCGTTGAAAGCCGAGCCCAGAATGAAGGGTGAGGAAAGGGAAAAGGAGAACAAAAATGCCTCGAAGGAAAGGGAAGCCAAGGCCAAGACGGAGAAGGGAAAGATGGACAAGATGGACCTTGATGCGAATGCTGAGGAGAGTGAAGAGGGCGAAATTGCCGAGTAGCTTGGCCCAGCCAGGTCACGTACTATGATGTGGGGGCTGGTGGAATAAAAGTGGTGGGCAGCTGCAGTTTGCCTTGGACCATTGAGGGGCTGTTACTGTTACCTTGGGGGGATGTGCTGTACTGTTGACTTCAGGCTGTTCTCGAAATCCGGTCCATAAAGTACTTGCTTAGGGTGTGCTGGCGAATTTGAACCACTTGGCGCAGGTAGATGTTTCTTTGCAGTTTCTTTCCGCGACTGAGCCCCGCACAAGGAATTGGGCGAGAAATCGGGGCGAGCAAAACGTAAGGCACGAGCTTTGCAACGAAGACGATGGCCCTTCATCGACCATCGGGCGAACGAATCACTTGCCGACGATACCAGTTGCAATACACCTTCCCACAGGACGCTCTGCCAACAGGTACCAGAAGAGCTTGCTGTTGCATCCCTCTTCATGGCCCCAGACGGTATAGTGCTGGCACAGTTCGACCGTAAATCGGGACGTAGAGGAGAGTAATCTCTATTCAGGAACCGGGCCAGAAGAGAGATGAGTGGAGATGGTCGTCACGGAAAAGCGTGCGCCATGGATGGATATTTGCCAGCCAGCCGATCTGGCCCACGGTTAACCGCACGATAGCCGGCGTTCTGGCCAGAAGTCCGATCACTTATGTATTATACTTGCGCATGAAAACTTCTGCCCGTTAAAGTGCTCTGCCGAATCTCTTCGATGGCATTTAAGTAGGTACCTAGAGGTACTATACTCACAGCTCGTGTGAGCGAATTGCTCCAGGTTTGAGGCTGGCGGTGATTATATTGACAACGAGGCCCGGGGATGGCGGAAGAGGGGCAGAACGCAATGCGGCCTTTGTTTTCCTCCTCATATTATGCATCCAGAGTAGTAGGGCGGATATTTTCCGTTTGCGCTTGCTGTCGTGGTCTGCAATCTATCCCTCGAGGTATATAACGTGCGGATGGGGAGCGAGGTGGGAGGAAAGTAATCGTCATCGACATCCCCCGCTTTCAACCCCTCCCTTCCACCTCTCTCCCAGCTCGTCTATCTTTTGTTCCCAAACCTTCCTACCCAACCACAACCCTCCCCAAAAACCACAAAACCACAAACCGCAAACCACAGAGACAATGTCAACCACCACGATCACAACCACACCCCCGGCGGTCTCCCCTCCCACATCCAGAAGCGCTGGTGCCCTCTCGTCCGCAGCACTGGAGGAGCACCACCACCTGCGACACCTCCGGCGCGCGCTGACCCTCGCCTGGCAATGCACACCGATTCCGTCAGCGTTCTGCGTCGGAGCGGTCCTGCTCTCCTCGTCGGGCACGGTTCTGTCGACGGGGTACTCGCGAGAGCTTCCTGACAACACGCATGCGGAGCAGGTGGCGTTGACGAAGCTGGGGTCGCCACCACCGGAGGGCAGTGTGCTCTACACCACCATGGAGCCGTGTATGAAGCGCTTGAGTGGCGAGAAGAGCTGTGTCGAGAGGATCGTCGACGCCGGCGGGATCGGGACGGTCGTGGTCGGTGTCAAGGAGCCGAATACGTTCGTTCAGGGCAATCAGGCGCAGGAGCTGCTTGAGGCCAAGGGAATAAGATACTTGTATGTTCCAGGCCTCGAGAGGGAGATCCTTGTGGTGGCCGAGAGGAGCCATAAGAAGGAGGAGTAGTGGAGGTGATGGAAGGAGCGAAGGTATCAGAATGTGTTTTGTATCGCGGTTGCCTTTATTTCTTAACAAGATACCCGGGATGGGATCTATGAATTTAATGACTGAGCCGAACCGAACTGTCTACTCTACTGGCTGTTTGCTCTGTTGCGCGAACCCACTCCCAAGGCTTGAAGTCTCCGCCGGTACTCCTCCAGCCGATCACTGACCCTCACCCCATTCCATAGCTCCTCTCCATCAACACCTTGCGTCAACACCGGCATCCCAATCTGCTCTATTGCGAAGCTCGCTGCCACTGTCCCCATGGCTGCTGCCTCTACCATATCCATCCCCCTGGCCATACCTATCCCGAGCCCGCCAACAAACGCATTCCCACCTCCCGTCGGATCTACCACCTTCGTATGATTCCGTTCCCCCACTTCGTCATAATACGCCGGCAGCCTAACCGCCCCATCCTTCCCGACAACCAAACACCCCAACTTGCCGGCTCTAACGACCACCGTCCCCGCCCCCGCCTCGCTAACTCTCGCCGCCAGAGTCTCCATCCTCTCCCACTCCCCTTCAGGCAGCTCCTCATCCGCCCAGAACCCCGCCAACTCCTCGGCGTTGGGAGAGACTACCTCCATCATCCCCACAGTACGCAACATCTTCTCCCGATGTTCGGGTGTACACAGGTCTGGCACGGGCTCCCACACCGCTATCTGTCGAACCGCCCCCGCTTCGATGAGTTCATTCCTTAGCCCAGCTGCGCGGGCTGGTGAGCAGATCAAGTGGACACAGCGTGCCCGCACAAGGCCGGTAGCTATCAAGTCCGAGGCTTCGAGTCGCTTTTTCGGCGTGAGGTACCTAAACGCCCTATGATCACTTGTGTCGGATGGATACGAATTCCAGCCGCGGGTAGTTAGGCGGGAGTCGTCACGGCGGAGCACCAAGTGTGTATCCATCGCCTCGAGCGGCGCGAGCAATGAGGGGGGGAAATCGCTGCCGGCGTCGACGATCCAGCCGATGGTGCGAGACTGGGGAGGTAGGGAGAAAAGTCGGGCGCCCAGAATAGCTCTGAGGGTATCAGTCGAGATGGGAGATGACGGATGGGTGGAGTTTACGGACCGAAAGTTCCTGCGCCACCAATGATGTCGTCGACCACTCGACGAGAGGCAGAGGGGCCGAAGTGGATCTGGTCTACCTACGGCGGGTCAGGATCTACCGTTGCGGGTGCGGGACCAGGTGGTGAGAGGGTACTATGAACATCCCAACTTAGCGCAGGAGGTTAGCCGTGCTCTCTTGCGGAGGGAACCGGGCACGAACGGGTGGTGAAATGCAGCTCTTGCCCGCCATCATGATCATGATCGTGATCTGTCTGTTCTGCCATAGCGTGCGGAATGCGGGTGGGATGGAGCTCAAGATGGAGTTCCGGAGTTTCGCCGCGACTTGTGTCGCTTGCACCAATCCGAACCACGCTGTCGGATACGCTATGGATAACTGCGCTATAGAACGCCGTGGACAAAGGAAGAAAAGTTCGCGTCTCAGATCCAGCTGGCGGAGGGCACAAGCAGATATGATTGCATGATGAGGGGGTACCCATGTATACGGGAGTGCTCTATTTTGCATGCTCACGTCGATACGTGTATGCGGGGTTTTCTCGTAGAAGTGTGGTTGCCATGGCATCTCTCGCTCTCTTGATGGCGTGCGTGCAATCTCCCTCTCGGAGAATGACGTCGCGTGAGCCTAAGGGGGATGAACGGGAGGTTCTATGGGGTTTAAAGGGGCTGAGGGCGTGAGACTCGGGAGATTTTAGCAAAACTATACGAATAAACTGTCGATTGGCGCCGTCCTTGCTGAAGAATTTACCCCCGCCCTCAAGGAATCGATCTGGCACAAGAGACAGCTCGAGAGCGGGGTTGTTGTACTAGTACACTACGTTGTTTTGTGTTCTTTTCTCCTGGAATTTATTTGTTGACACGAGCCCCTCCAAACAAAAACAACCGAGACACCAACACACACCACAGCAGAACCCTTTTCTTCCCACTCATCCTCATTCTCCAAACAATAAAACCTCAACTACATCCACCACCACCAGAACCACAACCACAACTGAACCACTGACCAGTACAGCATCTCTAGCCTCTGCCTTTGTTTGCCCCTCGTATTTCAAGCGCTTACATATACCGCGACTTTTTGCAGTGTCCGATACGGAGATGTCTGTGAAGGAGTCACAGGCGTATGACCTGCTGGTGCTTGTCCGAGGCCCTGGCGGTACGTAAACACACGCTTCCCCAAGTCCGCGTGCGAGCCGGGCCGCTGACGGATAGCCACAGACGTCGACAAGAAGATCGCCGAGTTCGTAACGGTAAAAGCTCTCGTCAAGCACAATACGGTCCATGTATGCCGCCCACCCTTTTGTCGCGTCAAGTTGAGCAGGAAAAAGGAAGGGCGAATGTTGGCTGATCGAACGGTTTTTTCTCTCTTCCCCCACCGCAGACCGTCTGCATAGAGCCTCTCTTCGAAGCGTGTCGCGTCGGTGTGAGCTCGCCCAACAGCACCCTCAGCGCACAAGCTCTGTCGTGTCTCGGCCACCTGACGAAACGGGTGTCGATCCAAGACCCATCGCGTTTGCGAACACAGACATCGACCACTCTCCCGCTACTTGTAGACAAGCTGGGGGATGCAAAGGAGCGGAACAAGACTGTGGCATTGGCGGCGATCATCGACATGCACAGACATCACTCACAGGATGTTGAGAAGGCTATGAAGGAGTTGGGTTTTGGGAGCAAGAATGCCAGAGTACGGTTGGAGTCAATAAGGTGGCTCGCTCAGACTCATGCGCTCAATCCGTCTTTTTCGTTCAAGTCGTATACGCCACTCCTGATCGGCATGCTCGAGGATTCGAACGAGCCGGTTCGTGAGGCGGCTAAGAATATTGTGGTGGAGTTGTTCAGGTATGTCGTCACAAACGGCTACGATCGTTGACCGAGGTTTTGACGGCGAGGCCTGCGAAATAGTACCGCGCCGGAACACGCCAAATCGGACCTCAAAAGAGAACTGCAGAAACGAGGGGTACGGAAGGGAATCGCAAACTACATCGTCTCGCAGCTCGGGATTCCCGGCGGTGTAGCAGAAATTCTTGTACAAGATGGCCAAGAGGAAGAGTCGGCACCATCGAGTGCCGGTGGACCCCGCACGGCGGCGAGCATCAGCGGTAGCATGGCCTCCTCGACATACGTGATGAGTCTTCCAGGAGTCGAACTCGAGGATCTGCCACCCGTCTACGTCAACACGAACCGGGAGTTGGAGGACATCTTTGATGGTATGGTGACGGCGTTCGAAGGCAAGGAGTCCGAGCACAACTGGGTAGCGCGGGAGGGGAATGTTCTGCAGATGCGGAAGATGCTGAGGGGAAACGCATACCGGGATTTCCAGATCACTTTCTTGACTAGAGTTAAATCGCTACTGGATGGAATCCTGAAAACGTTCAACTCGCTGCGAACCACGACCTCGACAATGGGTGGCCAGTTCATCAAAGATCTGGCCATCATCGCGGGACCAGGCATCGATAACATGGTTGAGATCCTCTTGGTCAATGTCGTGAAGCAGTGTGCGAATACGAAGAAATTGACCTCGCAGCTTGCAAACTTGGTGGCATCCACGCTCTTGGCCAATGTCTCGTACCATCTGAAATTGCTTCATCATGTGTGGAATGCGTGCCAGGACAAGAATGTGCAGCCCAGGTCCTATGCCCCGGGGTGGATCGCGGTTCTGCTGGAGACCCACATCGATCACAAGTCATACATAGAGCGTTCTGAAGGTGTCGACCTATTGGTGAAGTGCATCAAGCGCGGTCTTGCCGACGCCAATCCTGGTGTAAGAGAGAACATGAGGAAGACGTACTGGAAATTTGCTGCGATCTGGCCGGATCAAGCCAATGTGTAAGTATTATCCTCTTGTCTGAGCCAATTGCGGATGACGTGCTAACCTCTTCACAGTTTGCTCGAAGGCCTCGACGCCAACTCCAGGAAGCTGTTGGATAAGGCGAATCCCGATGCCGCTGCCCAACCTAAAGTCGGCGCTTCTACCCTCCGTCCGCCCCCTCTCGGTCGGAGTGCCACTGCGCCCGCTCGTCCTTCCATCCGAGAGGCCATCCTTGCCCAGAAGAAGAGCAGAGGAAACCTCAAGTCTCAAATGACATCCGCAGAGGTTGCAAGTCGAGCCATCTCACCTCCGCCTGCCGGACCCACTGGATTGGCTTCCGCTCCTGTACGCAGGCCCAACATGAAACCTAGGCCAGCGACGGCAAATGACAACCAGGCGGTCCGTTCCGCGAGTCCAGTTCCAGGTCGTGCGTCACCAGTGCCGACAAGGAACAGATCTGGAACCCCGCCCGTCCCGGGCTCACCCCCCAGCGCGCGCGCCCGCGGCGCCACACCCGCCCGCGCTCAGAGCCCGCTTGTTATGGGTCCCCGGAAACTCACCGTCCTGGAACAATTGAACAGTCCAGATTGGAAAGTCAGGGTGGAGGGAATTGTTGTGGTCGCCTGCATTCTCGCTAAGCGTTCACCGCCCGATTACGAAGGGCAAAAGATGCCGACGCTGCCTCCGAGTGATATCTTCGCGCCGACCTTGGCCAAACTATTTAACGATCCCCAGTCCGAGGTTGTCGAACATTTGGTTGCCCCTGAAGTCTTAGCCGAACTTGCGAAGGTGGTGCCAATGGAGCAAATCATTCCGAAGGTCCTTCTGCTCAGCGAAGGGGATGACGAACAGCACGCCCAACCCATCAACGCCTCGACGATGCCCGCCTTGAAGCGGCTCATGACGGATGTGGAAGCTACCGACTTGCTCCTGAAAATAATTCAGAGCATGAAGACTTCAGGCGTGCTCACGAAGAAGCTGGTACCCGGATCGTTCACACCAACACAGAAGCGGAAGATCACTCACGGTGGTCTCGTCTGGTTGAACGAATTAGCTGAAAGGTGTGTCAGTGGAATGCCGAATGTATTTTTCAGCGACAGAACCAGCTACAAGCAGATTGTCAACCGTTTCATCCAGATGATGTCCACCATGAAGCCACCTAATACCCAGATGCTGGCCACCCTGTTGAAAAACCTTCAGCGTCTGGACGAGGAAGCGTTCAACAAGACGTTGTCCACGTACGAGCCGGCGATTGCGAAGGAGCTCCGGAGGTCTTGGGGGCTCAACATCGAGGAGGACGAGTCGATCATCGTCGAGGAGAGAGTGGCCGATGTCGAACAGGTGTTGGGATCTGTGCCTGAAGTTGGAGGAGCGGTGTCCATGTCCCGTCCCGAAAGTGTTCATGCTCCACCTGCACCAAGACCGGCCACACCGCCGCCGTTGTCGACCGGCGCCGAGGATGGTCTCGGGAATCTCCCCGCACTTCCGGAGAAACCGGAAGTGCCAAATGTCCTCGATCCCAATGTTGCCTCGAGGAAAATTGTCCGCCAGGACGAGAACCCTTCCATCAAGGTTTACCAGGACCCAGTAGTAGAGTCAAATGGTGCTATCGATACTGCCATCCCACTCGAGCGCAGCACACTAGCTACCAACAAGGAGTGGCAGAACTATGGCAAGCTGAACACGTCGGCCACTGGCTCACCGAAAGCATCCGGAGATTCCGGAAGATTGCTACAGTCCCTCATTATGAAACTGCAGAACCGTGACATGGATACCCAGGCTTTCAGGAAACTTATTGGTGTTGCACGCGAGAATCCGGTCAGGGAGCCGTTGCAGGAGGCTAACCGCGAGAGTGTGCATGATATCTGGCAGGGCGGGTCAGTGTTTAGGGAGCTTCTTGTGACTCTGCTCGAGTACCTTATGGCTGAAGACATCGAGCCCTCAAGAGCGACCGATCTCAGGGTCCAAGGACTGCTGGTTCTCAAGCAGCTGCTATCAAAGGCCGCACCCTACTTTGACCGGCATGAGGCTGAGATCTTGACCACACTCATCTCGCTGCGCGGCAAATACCCTCAGCATTCTCAGATCACCACGGCCATCGAAGAGATATCTGAAGAGTACTTGATGGTGGCGGATCCCAAGGTGGGTATCGCAGCGATCTTGGATCTCAACCTGCCCGCTGGCAACCCAACGTACAGACCGGCTACTCAGAGCTGGTCCATGAGTCTGCAATGCTTGGCTGCTCTAGTCGGCACGTCCAAGCCGTCAGCACTTGAACCGCAGTACATGCGGCTCGGCCAATTGGCACTTAAGGTATGCAATGCTGCTTTCCATTGTTCAACGTCTTGCTGATTGGTGACAGTCGCTCAACGATGATGACTCTGAAATCCGACGGTCGTGCGTGACGATGTGCATTGAAATGCACAGCAAGCTTAACGACGACGAGAGACTGTTCGACGAGATCCTCAAAGGGATGAAGTCTGGCCATCAGAACTTGCTCGCGTACTATTTTACCAGGAGACAGACGGAAAGGCAATAACAGTATTAGTTCTTTTCTTCCGCTTCGACTTTAGCACTTCATCCTTCCCCATTCTTTTCTTTGTGCATTCTTTTTGGTTTCTGTATCCCTGCTGTGGGGGACTCTAAGTATACCTTTTTGACCGAATCGTTTTCCGTTTGCTTTCGCGTTTCTTTGTCGCTTACCTTTCGACTTATGATCAAAAGTGGGGGTTACCTATTGGTTTAACTTGGCTGTAATTGAGCTTGAAGAGACTTGCTTTTTATCCTACTTTCTATGGTTTGTGGTTCTGGATGTTGTATCTTGTGCTTTTCGAGAAGTAAGAAGTGCAAATTCATATTCTATCTATTTGACTCTTTGACTTAAAATCTTATGAACCGTGAATCGTGATACAAGTGATACTCCATGAAGTTGGATAGTTACCCTCTTCTCGCGTTACTGAAAACCCCAACAGCAGAGATAGTCCGATTCGTCTTTGTAAGCCACCGCACCCCCGGGAAGCATTCGATACCTACTACTCCCTTCCACCATAGCAATACACGACACGAAATGGTGCCTCTCGTACCTCCTGCGCATTGTGTCTTAAGCTAACATCTCCTAGGGCGGCGGCGGCAAAATTCCGTAAACCCCCCCCTCTCCTCCTTCTCTACCCCGATTCCGCCCTGTCTACAGCCCGTTCACACACGCACTCACCCGCAAATAGCTACCCACCTCACGTCTGGTCTCCGTCGGGGGGCTGGTACGGCCAGCCCAAAAACTGGCGCACCAACACAGCGGTGATGGCGGTCGTCATTGCCGGCTTCACGGCCATGGCATGGAAGGCATCAGCCAGTCTCGAGGAGCGCTCGCGCATGCCCGATGCCGACCGAGTCTTTCCCAGCAGGAGTGAGTTCTCTATCTCCCGATGTGTGTGCGGGGGGGGGGGGATGGCAGCT
>Ga0307516_10001277_pt1 | contig 35038 bp, 33 predicted proteins | sample 19_EM_MG_FD_203310 | JGI IMG/M metagenome (GOLD analysis project Ga0307516, IMG submission 203310) | Populus trichocarpa ectomycorrhiza microbial communities from riparian zone in the Pacific Northwest, United States - 19_EM | ecosystem: Host-associated > Plants > Roots > Unclassified | place...
GTCCCCCCCCCCCCCCCCGCTGATTACCCCGGGCTCACTTTGTGCTATACACATATGTACATACATATATATATATATATATATACATGGGAAGCTCCTGCGAAGGCTGTAGGTTTTTTTTTTTGCTGCGGACTTTTTTGCGGCTCTCGTCTACATGCGCCGCTGTGCTCCGACCGCAACTATACCCGAACCGGCTTCGGGCTGCACCTGCCGCTTTCGATCACACACCCCCCCCTCCCAGGTTTGGCGAAGGGATTGCCTACATACATACGTGCATACATTTTTATATGTATATATATATATATATACGATGCCCAGCGAGATGCGGCTGGCGGATATGTATCATGTATAGCCTTGGCGGATGTGGCGTGCGCAAGGATCCGTGAGATCATGCATGGTCGATCACTCGTCATGTGCGAGCGGGCGGCGCAGGGGGGATGGAGCGCTCGGCGCTGTCGACAGCCCCGCGGGCCCAGGGCCGGGTTGCGTGCCGCCAGCGATCCCGCATGCTCCGGCCGGGCAACACCGGTCGGGGACGGGCGGATCACGGCATCTCACTCCGCCCGTCCGCGGCGGAACGGAGCGGACCATCGCCGCCGCCAAGGAGCAGGAGCAGGAGAAAGCGCGGCGCGGCGCCCGGCGAGGGGGGGGAACGGGCGGTGGCGCAAAAATTGTGGACGCACAGCGCGCGCGGATCGCAGATGTGGGAGCCGGGCCGCCGCACGTCCCAGGCTGTCGCTGCCTACGGCGCGCCCGATCCCCCGTCGTGCGGAGCGGCGCTACAATGTATGTATGTATGTATGTATGTGTTGGCTGAGTGCCGTCGCTGCCGCGGCGGATAAAAAAGGTGCGGGCGGGGTCGCGAGCACGTACTTCTCTGTCACCAATGCCAGCTTTTTTTTTTCGTTTGCTTGCTTGTTTATTTGTTCGTTAGTCGCATGCGATTCGCTGATGCCGGCGCGACGCCCACCGGCAATGGCGGCAGCGGCAGCGAAATACGAGTGATATCGCGTGCGAACGGCATGCCTATCTACGGGAAAGCAATGACTACGCCCGGGACGAATCGTGGCCGTCTCGGCGCAGGAGTGGACCTGGGATCCCCATGCGCTATGATCTGCAGGAAGGGCTGGCAGCCAACGTTGGTCGGTTGGCGGTAACGATCACTCCCCGTCACGACTCGCTCTCGAGTGAGGTACCGTGACGGCCTCCAAATTCCAACAATCTACTCTACATACACTCCCCCGTCTTCTAGTAAACGGATGGCGGAAAGATCCCCCGCAAGAAAGGAGCCGGATTACATGGTCGAAAATTTCCCACCGTGGACGCCAAAAAAAGGGCAAAGAGCAGATTCCAGTCCATTACCATTACCATTACCACGAAAATGCCTCCGTATGCAGATAAATCTGTGAATTCCCATGCGGTCAGCATTTCATCTCCCCCCTCTGGCTAGGTGGCGGATCTCTTACCCCTTGCGCTCCCGTCCCCTTGTGCACAGCCCGTTCGTCGCTCAGCGCCACCACCGCATCCCGCGTCGTCTGGACCAGTCCGAGCGGACCGCAGACGACAACTGCGCTCTCTCCTCGCGCGCGCTCCAGCTCCTTCTCGACCACGTTCCGCACCATCGGCCGCCCGGAGACGAAGTTCACCGAGGCCGGCAGGGAGAGCGTGCGGTGGATGGAGCTCGCGCCCGTCTCGGCGCGGGTGAGCTCTGGTGGGCTCTGGGGCGTAGTGGTGGCGGTGGCGGCGGCAGCGGTGGCGCCGCAGCAACAGCCTTCGGGGGAGGGGTATATGGCATCTTCGTTGTCGACCACCGCCCTGCAGCAGCACGTTCCGCTCGGGCCGCAGTTGGTCTGCTCCGCTTCCTCTATCTGCGCGCCATCCTTTCCCGTCTTCTCGTCGTCGAGCTGTGTGTCCAAAGACGGCCGGGCCTCCTCGGAAGACACAGGAGAGGGGCCACCGATCTCGGACGTCAGCTCTGGGTCGCAGGTCACGTAGATGCTCGCCTCCATCTCGAGCTTGCGGTCGGACGAAGCGGCGTCCGGACCCAGCACCGACTCGAGAGCTGCGCCGAGCTCCTTCGAGAACCAGCGGGCCTGCCCCCGGCCCTTGACGACCCAGACAAAGCGGATGCGTCGAGTGACCAGTGGTTTCCCCATCTCGCGCAGACGGACGAGATCCCGCAGGAGCGGGATGCAGAATGTTGCACCAGTGCTTCCGGCGAGCAGGACGACGGAGTCGAACTGCTCGAGCGGTCGAAGGCGGCCGTAGGGTCCGTCGAGGAAGACGGTTTTGCACTCGGCAGACTGCGGCGGGAGGCAGCAGGCATGGTCGTGGACTCTTCCGGTGGTTCCGGAGTGCGCGCGGATGACCAACTCGAGGACGCCGTCGGAGGGGAGGGAGGAGATGGTGAACGGGTGGGATTGCAGGGGTGCCAGCGAGTGGCAGGCGAGGAATACGTGTTGGCCTGGGCGCCAGCTCATGGGCGGGTTCTGGATGGTGACGCGGGTCGTTCTGTCGGCCATGGGCGCGAGGAGGGCTCTGCAGGCAAAGACGGAGGGACGCTTGGCTGATGGCGATGCTGGCTTCGGGTGGAATGCGGAGAGATTGTGATACGCAAGAAACCCCCAGCGCACAGCGCGGTCGAAAGCCCACAGGGCCACGGGAAACCACACGTACATCTGGGCCTCCACGGGCACATGCATCCACACGATGACCAGGAATCCGACGGCGCCAACGAGATGGTGCAGAACAAACAGCTCGTAGCGCCAACTCCTCAGCGGCGCGAGACTCGACAGCACCAGCCACGCGAGAACACAGAAGGCACCGAGTCCCCGACGTGCGTGTATGTCGATCTCCAGTTTCCGGTCGATATAGTCGAAGCGTGCCCACGATCGAAGGTAGTACGACATGTGGACCAGCGCGGTGGCGAAAAGACACCGCGAGACGGACCGATGTATCCAGTTCAGCCGCTCGTACGAGGTGCCGGTGAGGAATCCGACGATGTTAGTCTTCCCCGCCATCAGGAACACCAGCGGAAGCTGCGAAACCGTCATCCAGCCCGCGCGCACGCCGATGCTCTCGTACATCCGTCCGTTCGCGACATCGTATCCAAAGAAGACGATGGCGAGGAGCAGCGTCAGGTTCGACGCCATCAGCCAGAGGTATCCGAACGGCGGCAGCTGAGCGAGCCGCGGAAACCGCGACAACAGCTTCCCTCGCCAGCCGTCTCCCCGCCGTATCAACGGGATGGAGTAATTCGTAAACTCTCTCGCGACAGCGGTGACGGTCGCAAACGCCCCGGAGAGTGCATTCTTCGGTCTTGCTGGATCCCACTTCCCGCCGGCAGCCTGTCGCATCCTGCCGCCCGGCACATCAGCTCCCTACACACCCGAATCCCAACCAGAACAACCGACCTGATCCTGAACTCAATGTGTTCCTTCAAATTCACCAGGGTGGCGGCGGCGATGAAGCCACCGGCGAACATCCAGTACACCTCCGCCAGAAACGGATCCTCCCGTATCGTGATTCCGCCGCTTCCTCCTCCACCCCCGTGCCCAGCATGGCTCATTTCTTGATATGGTTGTGGATATTTATTCCGATCTGAACTTTGGTAGATGCAAGATGGGGTCGGTCGAGCTTTAGAAGTACATCCAGGCGCACAGCTCGGTTCGAATGCAAGAGGGCTATCAAAACAGTGCCTCGTCGTCGTCGAGAGGGGGATTAGAAGTACGGATCGGAAGTACGGACCTGTGAAGTTCTATGCTGCTGTGCGAGAGCAACATTGAAGACCAGGTAAGGATGGCGGAGCAAAAGCAACTAGTGGGGTCTCCTTCTCTCTCCGTCTCCCCAGCTCTCCCGCGATATTCTGCTCTCGCTTCACTACCAATAACCACATTCGGACCCGCCGATCCTTGCCGCTTCCGTAAAACTTGCTCACCACCAGGGTTCCGGCTTATGTAGAGTAGATAGCTACCGTAACTCTTAGCATGCGGGTATGCATATCTATCTACCCAGAGTAGATATTATGATGATCCTGGCTATTGCAAAAGCGCACTAGGGAATCCCCGCCCACATCCTGGCGTCTATCTATCCAACGAACGAGCAGATATGTAGATACATATGTATGTATTCTCTGGAAGTGAAATTTTGGATGGATTTCCGGGTGCGTAGACGAGGCGGAGAGTGCGCGGTGAAGATGGGGTGTATAATAGTGCTACATACCCCGGATGGAGAAGTTTGGAGGACTCGGTATGTACGCTACCCAGCCGCACGCGGGGAGGCGCATCCGTACGTACTGCCGAATACAAAAACAACCTGCTCACCCCACTACAGACATCATCCACTCATAGACACATAGCGTGGGGCAAAGGGGGACGAGCAGGAATGAGAGAGATAAATCTGACGTAGATAGGTCTTCCCCGCGGTGATGCGCAGGTCGAGAGAGAGAATAGAAAAGAAAAAAAGGGAGGAAAAAAAGAGAAAAAGAAAAAGCGCTCCGAGTCAGCATGTATGTAAGAACGTAGTATGTGTGTACTCGCTCCGCCGCCCCCCGCGGAGACTACGATATCGATGGATGTGTAGACAAACGACCACGACCAGCATCCAGCTCATCCATCCGTTCGTCCGTCGTCCATCCCGTTCGTCCCGCAGTATCCAGTCGTCTACATATCTAGTACGTTACAGCCAGACGTAGCCACGCCATCCCATCCACCCTCGAACCTCAGCAGTCCTCACAACGAACCAGAAATGGCCGACTTCACACAGAACCTTCCCTCGGGCTCCAGCTCGACGGCCGGCAGCAGCCACGACACGGCGGCGATGGACATGGCGATGACGTTCGTGGTGTCGACGGCGACGCCGCTGTTCAGCGCTGCCTGGACGCCGCGGACGCTGGGCCAGTACGTGGGCACGTGTGTGTTCCTGATCGCGCTGTCGTTCGTGTTCCGGTTCGTGCTCGCGTGGAAGCAAGTGCTAGAGCACCGGTGGGCGCGGGCCGAGGCCGCGCGGAAGCCCGTCGTCGTCGTCGTCGGCGGCGGCGGCGGCGGCGGCAGCAGCGAAGAGGATTTGAACAAGGAGCCGCAGAAGGATGAGAAAGCCAAGCCCAGCAGCGACGGCAGCAGCAGCAGCGGCAGCAACAGCAGCAGCGAAGGGTGGTCCGGCAGGCCGTGGAGGTTCAGCACCGAGCTGCCGAGAGCCGCGCTCACCGTCGTCAGTACGGGCCTGGGATATCTGCTGTGAGTTGCTCCCCTCCCCTCGAGACGCGCCGGACGACGGCTGATGGCCGGGTCGCAGCATGCTGGCAGTGATGACGATGAATGTGGGCTACTTTATGAGTGTCCTTGCTGGCGTGTTCTTGGGAGAGCTGGCTTGGGGGAGGTTCTCGAAGGGCGTGGATCATTGAGGGGATCGACAGGGAGCTTTCCTTAATTTGGAGGTATCTATTCTTGCCCTTTTATTCTGGGCGCTCAGGTGTTTGCTGCGTGTTGTATAGATACCATTCTGTCAATTACCCAAATACTGCGTAGTTCACCGCTCATAGCTATTCCCATTCTCATGGACGCCAGCATGCAGACGAGTGCAATATTGGACTCGAAGCAGACGGGCCAATAGTTCACTTTGCCCACAATCCGACGTACGCATTCCGTCCAACATTCCTCAGTTCCCCCTTCCAAGCACGGCGAGCTGAGAAACCGGATCGTGCGATGCATCTACCCGTCTCATATTGTAGTATGTAGAGTGAACGGAATAAACACAACGCCATAGCAATACAGAGAACCGTACAGGGCAATCACGCCGGTCAGACCCGAGGAAATACAGAGCACCGCTCGCGGAAAAAATAAAAAGAATACAGCCATAAGAAGAAGGATGAACATTGTAGTACCACACGTTCAACTCCCGCGCCCTCGCCCTCGTCATCACGGCGCCACATACAACCAAACAGCAGGCATCACCACCGTCTAGAGAAGCCAGGCAGCAAGTCCGACGACACCAGCGACCACGGCGCCACCGGAGAGTTTGAGGGTGTTAGCTCCGCTAGTACCAGTACTGAGAGCGGAGGGGGTGGAAGAATTGGTCTGCGTGCCGGTAGTAGCAGCCTCAGCGGTGATGCCAGAGCTGTTCGAGCAAGCCTGCGTTCTAACGCTAGCCTCGGTGAAGGTAATGTCGGCGCACTTCTCGCATCAGTCCTGTCCGTACAGTGCAACCCTGGGGGAGGAGGGGGGATAAATACATTGTAAAGCCCACCGCCGTCATGGCCCTGCTGGACGACCTGGAGAGTAGCATTCTGGCCATCGGTGATGCTGAGGTTTCTGGGCAGCTCGAGCGTGTTCCAGCAGAAGGTGCCCAGTCCAATCTGGTTGAAGGTGTCGACGACGGTGATGGTGAAGTCCTCCTTCTTGGGATTGTTGCCGAGTGCGAGGTACACGGCGGTGTTGGCCTCGTCGTGGCCGGCCTCGAAGCTGAGCTGGCCGCCGGCGATGGGCCAGCTGGTGCGTGTCGATGACGGCGTGTTGAGACCACCGCAGGGAGCGTCGGATTGCGTCTCGCCGTTGTCGCCGCGGTCGGAGGGGTAGTTTAGAGAAAAGTGGGCGCTGGCGAGCGGGAGCAGGGCGGCGAGCAGAGCAGTGGCACGCATTCTGGGTTGCTTGCTTTCCTTTTTCTTTCGTCTTGGGGGTTGTCGGTTCTCGGAGGAGAGAGAGGAGATGTAGGCGTGTGGAAGAGGAGAACGGACGGCCACACGGGCACAGTATAAGGGGTCCCTTTTACTTGTTCCTTAATATTTTTTTTCCCGAAATTGACATAGCTGGTTATGGTCTAACCACCTACGTACGTAATTCGACCAGTACATATCTCTCCACGGCGGGTCGGCCCCAATTCCTGTCGTATCACATCCATCATCGCGACTTTGGAGGTTGAGAGCTTTTGAGAGAGTTTACGACTCCAGACGAGTTTAGCGCGACCAAACCCCCCACCACCGCCCCCCCACCAACCACAGCTACCGGGTCCCGGGAAAAAAACAAAGCGGCGTGCTTTGAGTACTTGGACACCTAATAAGTACATGGTTTTGCGTTCGTTTTTGAGCACGTTCTATGAATTAGCGTACAGTGGCGGCGGGAGGAAAGATGGGTGGGGGACTAGTTCGGAGACTGGTTCCTGTTGTCGGATTGCTGGCCGCAACACTTCGAGTCGAATAACAATATGAGGCAGACGGAGAAAGAAAGGGGAGGGACAACTGTCGTGTCTTTGATCGTGGAACATTCTGCTCGAATTACCGCCAACCTGCCAAAGTCTATAAATGAGGGTGACATGTAGGTTCGGCACTTGGACCAGGGGATGCATATGGGGCCTGTTGACACTGCATTGACGGGGCTGCTCTTGCCGGATAAGTACCACTCGTCGGCCCTTCCATTGATGGCCGTGGCGGCCTCTACCAGTATTGGATGTCTCGATCCCGCTCTACGACCTATCCGGTGGAGCTGGATATCTTTTTTAAAAAAAATTATTTAGTCATTGGTGGAGCTGGATGGCTTGAAGAGAAAGGGATTTACCCTGAAGGACCCGAGAAGCCATAAAACTCGGTGATAAATGAAAGAAGTCAGGAACCAAGGCTCTAACTCAGGACAGACAGCGAGATACATATTCTAGGTCCCAACACATTGGAAGCAGATGACCCCAAATTCTCCCTAGTCTTTTTGTGTACCGTGCCTTGGCCAGGGCAGGTGGAGGTCGTTGAGGACAAGTCCAAAGTCCCAGAAAATTTATGGACAGTCTACGTCGGGTGAAGTTTCTATCCATTCTCAGGGAAATGATGAGTTTAAAGTCATCCCAGACCCAAGGAGGTTAGAGACAGATCCTCACGTTAGCGGAGCTATCTAGATGGCTTTTTCTTTAGTTTCTTCATTAGTTACTCGCATGCGAATTTTGATCCTGGCGAGCCTGCTTAAGCAAGATTGAATACAGGGAACGAAGAAACCACCTTCACCCGGACCGGGACGTCCTCAAACTTGCTCATCGGGGGTCACTTTCTCTGGCTCCCCAGGCCCCCAATCTCTGAAACTCAGAGCAGACACCACTCCCTCAGCTTGGTTTAATTTCACCCCCCAGATCCGTACGGCGAGGCATCATCTCTCAAATCCCTCTCCGGGTGAGTTTCGCATGTCTCCCCAGGACAAAGGTGCGTTTTCATCTGACACCCCAGAAATGGGGTCCAGCTCAGAGGTATCACGCATTTTCCCTCACCGAGAGGTACTCGGGGGGTCTGTCCTTGCCTTATCGCAATTTCCGCGAGAGTCGTGGCTTCACGCGTCCGCCCATGACGAGGATTCAGGTTTGAAGATACACCAAGCAAGAGGCACCCTCGTCGATACACGTCTCACTTGGCCACCGCTGGCCCCATCATCCTGGAAGTTTGCATCATTCCAGATGAGGCGAGATTAAGGACGTCCCGGTCCGATTGGAGCCAGATGACGATGGGAATCATCTTCGGTTTGAATCCTGTGCCGTGGTGACATCTGATGATGCCGGAAATTAGCGGTAACGAATGACGTCACATGCTGGAAATTGTACATAACTAGTGTGGATGCACACGATTCATACCCTAAACCCTTTGCAGCTTGCCCCACTTGACGCCACCCACGTACAAACATACAGACGGACAGACAGACAGACGTTGTTCTTCTCTTGTATTCGTCGACATAGTGGCCGAAGAACGCGTGTATGAGGACGGCGAAATGCATCCTCTCCCGATCACCGCAAATCCGCCCAAGACCCACCTCATATCGCATTTGATCGAAGAGCGACGGGCAGAGGAGAGTGGCGATCTGCAGAACCGTAATCCTCTGGACGAGAGCGAGCCTTTCCAGCGATTGTAGGCGTCCTGTTTTCTGTCGCAACCGGGGCGCGGGCGTCTGATGTGCGTGTTCTTACTAGATGCCTCGCCTGCCGTCGCGGAGATGCGAAAACTGTCCAATCCCTCATCTCGTTTGAGAGGGTCAACGTGAATGCGGTTGATAGGTTTGACTATCCGCCATTGACCTTGGTACGTGGATCGATTGTGGGTGGTTGCGCGCGTGTTTTGGTGCTGATGGTCCGACGGCAAGGCTAGTCTCTGCGGACACTATGACGTGGTTAAGTTGTTGCTCGAGAACGGAGCTGTCTGCGAGCGCGACACTTTCCAGGGAGAGAGGTCTGCAGTCCTTTGAGTCCCTACGTGGCGTTGTTGATTGAGGCCGAAGCTGCCTAGGTGTCTGTACAATGCGCTCAACAATCGGATACGGTCTCTACTGTTGCAGTACGACGTAGGAGCCCGCTGCCCCGGCGATCTAAATATCTAGGTGCTGACATGTCCTAGTATACGAAATCCTCGGATCCTTTGCAGCCCTGGGCCGCGGGTATAAACTCGCTGCTTGCGCGGACACCACTCGACTCCACCGACATCTCGATCCACGCCTTCAACAGTGGCTCGGTAGTGCTGAATGAATTCCGCCTGCACAAGTTCCTGCTCGCCGCTCGATCCCAGTACTTCCGGAACAGGTTCCATAAGGCGCGGACCGCACACTCCTCGGATCCGGACCATGGTCTTCCTAAGAATGTGCAAAGTCTGCACCTGGCTAATACCATCGATGCTCGCGCGTTCGAGACAGCCGTCAAATTCATGTATCTGGGTGAAACAGCAGACATCAACAACCAGGACGTGCTGAAGAGCATTGGGAGGCTGAGTCGACACCTAGAGCTCCCGGGGCTGTGGGATGTGGTCATGGCCTCCGTGGCCAGGGACCCCCGAAAACGGAAACAGGTGCGGTTGGCGACCGTCGATAAGGCGCAGAGCGATGTCGATGCTTTCTTCCGCGAGCACATTCTCGGTAGGAAGATCACGGTCGATTCGCCGGACGAGGCCAGAAAGGTCTGCGTGGAGCAGAGCAACGAGAGCTTCGCGGATGTCCTGCTTCTGGCGGAAGAGGATCCTCTGCTCGCAGACGGGGATGGAGATGGCTCCGAGGATACTCCCTGTAAGGGACCGGTTACTGTGCTGTACCCAGCGCACAAGGGAATGCTGCGCTCCGAATATTTCACGACCATGTTCACGTCGAATTTCCTCGAGGGTCGGAAGCGGCACGAAGCCGACGCGCTGCCGATCGTCCGTGTCGATGCGTCCCCCGCTGTTCTGGAGCTGGCGCTATCCTTCCTGTACTCGGAGAAGACTGAGATCTCGCTGGAATACGCGCTAGATCTCCTCTTCCTTGCGGATCAGTTGCTGCTGGACCGCCTCAAGCAGAAGTGCAGCCACGTCATCTGCACGGCTCCCAGCAACGAGGACTTTCCGTACTCCATCTACGACGTCGTCCGAGCCGGGTGGCTGTGCCGCGTACGGAGGCTGGAGGAGTTCGGGGCCAAGTATATCGCCGACAGACTGGAAAACTACCTTTCGGATCCCGAACTGGCGGAGCTCGTGGCCGAGAGTGCCGAGAGGATCAAAGAGCGCCAGGTATGACACCGCAATGAACCTCGTCCCCCAATACAGCAGCATTAACGGACCCAAATCAAAAAGGAAACCGACAGTATCGAAGTTCTCGACGACATCCGGTACTACCTAGGGATCAGGTTCCGGCAGAGAATCGGCAACGAAGACGATTTCCCCGAGGCGGGCGAGCTAGACGATGATGGCGAGGAAGAGGAACGCGACGCCTTCTTTGAGAGACAGGAGCAGTTGCAGAGCGAACTGCTCGGGAGGATCGATGTGTTGCTAGGTTCGTGCACAGCTTGTCTTCTCACACCGTTCACGCATGATGCTGACTGCCCTCCTTACAGAGAGCTTGAATCTAGACGCTTAGATGCGGTGATCAAATGGAGGACGACGTGGTACCTTCGCCACTTAGTACACGAGTTCGATCGTTGTTTGTTATTTGAATATAAACGGATAGGAAGTGTGTATACGAATGGTGCATGCGGTCAATAAGGGCACCTCATCGATTAACTCTGTGCACCGAAAAGTATAAATATTTCTGTGTGGCAACAGCCGACCCCATCAAAAACAGCGTTGCCTACAAGACAGACACTGGCGTCCGAGAATGGGAACCCTCATGTGATGCGAGTGACAGTAAATGCTGGGGTGCAACACCAGCTTCCTGAACTTGCTGTCGGACCCGTGCCTGAATCCGTATTGCTGTCCATTTGGATGTTCCTCCACGAGGACCAATAACCGGTAGCTGACTGGATGAATCAGGGTGTGTCTGCGCTTCCCTCCTTCCGGGATTTTTGACTTGAGCAAGAGCATTCAGACGCTACTTGTGGGCTTTCGATCGAGGCGCCATGAGGCCGATATTGAAGAATATAGCCAGTACAGCGGGGTAAGTTCGAACTCGGATAACGACTCTTTGCTTGAGGTTCCGCCTTTTTGAGTTCAGTGCACTCGAGCATAATTTCCAGGCGATTCCCATACAAAAATGCAACATTTCATTCTACAAGAGGACTTTTTCAACAACACCAGACCGCTGATCAAAATTCGGAGCATGGGGCGCTTTCCACAGCTCTTTCATTCCCCGCTTTTCTTTTCTGTTGCCGGCTACTATTAAGTGAGTTATGGGACTGTCAAAAAGTTGGCCCTTATTGACCGCATGCACCAAGCGAATGGCCTTGAATGATGTTTCCCCCCCCCCCCCCCCCCAATCGCTCACACGGCCAGGGGGGATTCCCATAGCGCTATACCGAGGTCGGCGTGCACTTGGCAACATTTTGTTATGGCCGTGGCGATGGCCACGATCACCACCACTCACTCACTAACTCCAACGCGCGCCAAATCCTTGCGGGGAAAGAAAAATCATTGTTTACCCATCGACACGGCCTTGGTTCCTACGTCGTCGCAAGCCTGCTCTGCAGAGACCATCGTCGAGACGTTTCGTATCCCCCGCCGGAGATCGTGACGTATGTATTCGTACGACTATTAGCCGCACCGTGAGCGCAGGGCTGCGTGGGATGCACGGCGATACCCGTGGAAGATAGGCGTGATGGGCCGGGAGACGGGCCTTCGATGTTACGTGAACGCATTCACACGATAGGAACACTACAGACTGCCAAGCCAGTGGTGCATAAGGCCTGGCCAATATGCCAGGGCCAGTTCTGTCCGGATCGTCCACTGTGGCTTATCACGGGAACGGTACCAGCATGCCGGCTGCCGAATCTCAATGCGACTCGCTTTTATTCCAAGACGATGGCAACTACATGTCGTGAAAGAAAGAAGAAGAAAACCCTCCCTTTGTAGATCCGCCCGCTCAGCGCGGCGTAAACGTAACCAACAGACCGTCCACGATGCAATGCACAAACGCCGAGTCCACATCCTCCAGCCTGACCGCCTCGTCTACCAGACTGAGGTGATACCGCCTGACTGCCTCGACGACACCCTTGCACATCTCCATCTGCGCCAGGTTCCTCCCGATGCACACCCGGCTGCTGCCGGCGAATCCGAACGTGAACATCATGTGATCCATCTCCTTTGCGCGCTCGCCGTCGAGCGGGAGCCATCGCTCGGGCCGGAACTCCTCCGCATCCGAGCCGAAGGCCGCCGTGTCCCGGTTCGAGACGTACGCAGGAACGCCGACGTCGGCGCCCGCTGGGACGAAAACGCCCGGCAGGATCTCCCAGCCACCCGTGCCGTTGTCGGAGACCACGCGGGGCCAGGGAGACGTGAACGGTGGGTAGAGGCGGATGGCTTCGCGGATCACAGCCGTTAAGTAGGGCATCGCCAGGGCTTCTTGGAATTTCACCGGCGAGGAGATCTTGCTAGAGTTGATCTCCTCTAGGAGCTTGCGCTGCACCAATGGGTCCTTGGCGATGTTGTAAAGGGATGCGGTGATCCCGATTGAGGTGCTGTGGGAAGCGGCGAGGTGCACCGACGTTAGCTCATTTGTAGCGTAGCTGCGGGCGTATCCTGGATCAACGCCTTGAAGCGCCAACACGAGGTTGTGGGCGAAGGTCGACGTGTTGCTGGCGGTGGTGCCTTGAGATATGATATCGTTGACAGCATTTCGCGCACGCTACCGAAGTCAGCAGTTGTCGCTTGGCATTAGGAGAGTCTCCTACGGTGTCTATGGCCACGAAACCACCTTTGTAGCTGGCGCTCGGCCTGTGAAGGGCCGTCAGTTTCTGATGTAGGTTGGTTAGGAACACTGAGGGCGCGATGATCGCTATTGCGCGGTAGCCGTCCTGCGTTGGGTGAGTTACTCCTCCAGCCGCGGAACGATGAGTTCAGTCTCACATCTATGGTCTTGATGTAGCCATCCAGATCCTCTCCTCGTTCAATGAATCCTTTGCGGTCCCCATAGGTCACAAGCTCGACTGTTGGTGTCAGTTGTCGGGATTCCGATGGGCGACTCGCGGGAGACTCACTAACGTCCAGCGTAAGATATTGAGACCACACACCAAGATCCACGGTCCCCCTCTTCCCCAGCTGGTCAACCCAGTCGGCAACAGCGCTACTGATGCCCTCCTCGTGCTGCAACATGGCCTTTACGGTAAACTATCCTTTTATCAGCAATCAAATTCCCCACGAAACGCACAAGCCGGCACCCACCAAAGGGCTAATCCGCCTTCTGACGATTTTGTGCTCGTCGTGATCCTTAATCACAAACACAATCTGCCCAACTTCAGGTTGCGGAAAGACATCGTACCACATTGCCTTTCGGAATTCCCCATTGCTTCTGGCCCCGTATATCGCAGGGAGACATCTGGGATCCGCAACTGACAAGCTGTTGGGACCGTCCCGGTATACAGGGCCGTACCGCTTGTGTCGCTTCAGGTCGTTCGTGTGGCTTTTGCCCGTGTACACGTCGTAGCATTTCCAGAAGGCCGTGAGGCACGCTAAGACTGCGGGCGGTTAATCTCGCTGCTGTGGATATAAGCATGGCGAAGGGAAGACCTACAAGGACCTGGGAACTTGCTAAGCGGGTGAAAGTACCGCTGACGCACGATGTATCCACCCACCATGAGCAATAGCAGCGCCAGCGCGCGGCTAGGCGAAAGGATGATCGCACTCAGCGCCATCGTGCGGACTTAAACCAACTAGTGGATACTATGTTTGTTTGAGGCCAATAAGAACTCGTGCGACGGATGTTGCCGTTGCTCGCCACGCGGTACTCTGCTGGCGAGGTTCGACGCCCTGGCGATGTGGGCATAAAATACGATGCCGGAACTGTGAGGGGTTTCCGTGGCAATGGTATTTGTGCTGATATGAATATTGCAACTAGAGGGCGGTGGAGATGGCACGAACAGACGTGCAACACCACCTAAGTACCCACCGAAGAGAGTCGGGCTTCGAGATCCCGAAAGGGGTCAGTATTGGAATCCCGTCGTGGAGAAGTGCCGGAAGCTAAGGTTTAGGAAGGATCAACGGGCGGGGTGTGCGGAGGATTACAAGGAGTTGATAAGGCAAGCCAGAGGTGCTTACCAGGATCTTATGTAAAGATCCTCCACTGATGGCTGGCGTACGTACACACCCGAATCAATTATTATCTCTGTTGTTTATTCATTACTCGTATGCGACCTAGCTAGGTCATGACGAGATACACACTGCCCGAGTTTCCCCGTCCGCAGTCCGCGCGAGGGCGGCACGTTGCAAGCTCCCCTTTTGCCCTCCACTCAGGCCTGTCCCAAGGAAGAATAGATGCGCACCAAGGAAATCACAAAGGAGAGAGCAAAAGGAACTGCCGTGACCGAAAGAAAGAACAAGGGTCTGCGGATGCCGTGGGGGGGCACGTTGGGAGGAATAGTGGTAGTTCCTCCCCGACACCCAGCTCCTCGGCCTCCACCCTTCCCGCTCCCGGAGCTCCCGGAGTTCCCATTCCGGCACCTCGCTCCCCACGTCTTCCTCAGCCGGGACCAGCCTTCCCACATCCGTAGTGGAGAGGAAGTCTAGTACCCTGGCCGTACCCGTCGGCAGGGAGGTTCCGGGCCTTGAACCGACTCTTCCCCTCTCGGCTTCATTCCACACCTCTGCCCACAGGATCTTCTGCTGGGCCCTCCACTCGGGGCGCACCTTGAAGAGGTGATTCCGCGTCTGCGTCCGGTGCCGGCACCTCCAGCACTGAGCGGTGGGCCGATTCTTCGTCTAGTGTAGGTACTGCCCGGTGAGGCAGTGACCTGTCTTCAGCTGGTAAAACCTGGAGGGAAGTCTCTTGGAACTACCCGTTACTGTCCCATCCGGCCACTACTTGGTCGGCGGCTACTTCCTGCCAGTCATCCGGCCCGCCGCCCAGCGCTTTGGCTTCTGAAATCTCACGTGAGGCGTGCAAGGGACCTGGGTAGGGCATCTGCCGTCTGCTGCACCTATCTGAGAACCGCATCCATCCCACCTCACAAGCGCCAGTCTCCTCAGCCGCGAGCCTGGCCCATTCGTCGGCTTTCTCGTTTCCAGGCACACCCCTTTGGGTAGGTCGCCACCGGATCCCAATAACGATGTCCGGTCTAGCTTTCCGCAATGTCGTGATGTGCTTTCTGGCCTGTATTGCGTTCATCTGGCCGGGGCCAGGATCCTCTGAGGGCATGCGCTTCTGGCGGCCTGGGCGTCTATAAAGATTGCGACCCTCTCTGGGGCCATCTGTCGCTTTGCAGCGGTTCCCAGCGCCCTGGCAAGTGCAGCACACTCCGCATCGTAGGCCTCCTGGTTGTAACCCATGTGAGTTTTGAGGCCCACCTGGCCGGCGTTGACCATACTGCCACTCAGCCGCATATCCAGCGGCACCATTGCCGGGTCGTGACCAATCTGTAATTTTGGTGAGCCCGGTCGAAAGCGCTCTGCCTCCACCTTGGCCTCGGTCTCTTCCTCTTGTATCAAGTCAGCGCCCAGGGTCTCTGGCTCCTCTAGCAGGACTGTGCTCTCTGTCCTGCCTGAACTGCTGAGGGTGCACTCCAGCCGTTGTCCGATGCTCGAGGCAGCGTCTGCAGCCTCTCTGGCCTGGCCACTCTGTGACAGGCTGAGCAGCCGCAGTCCGAACCGTCTCTGCCTGTTTTCCAGCTGAGCCGCCGCTGGTCTGGGTCCTGACTCCATCACCAGTGTCCCGAGATTTGTTGTCCGGAAGCAGCCTGTGATTGCCCTGGCTTCCTGGTTAACTGGCAGCTGTAGTTCGTTGGCCTGGCTGATGGTGCCCCGGGTCTGATCGCTTCCACCAGAGCCCTGAGCCAGACATAGCGACCGACTGGGCGCAAGACGTCATGACCTTCCGGCAATTGGCCGGCGAGAGGCCCATCTGTCTTGTGAGCCGGTTGGGCCGGTTCATGGCATTCCTTCCCTTCTTCAGCCCGATGGCATGCCAGGCATTGTGTTCCTTTAGAGTGAGTTGGGAGTCCAGCCAGACCCCGAGCCAGCGTGTCGCCTCCTTGTTGAATGGGGAGTTCCTGCCGCCAACCTTGACGGCTGCCACCGGCGCAGTTCTCACCTTGTGGAAGAGTGCCGTCTCGGTCTTTCCATGGTCGAACGCAACCCCGTTGTTGGCCACCCATTCGAGAGGCAACGCTGCCCATGTCTCCTGGGTGTGGTTTATAAGGACTGCCACTGCGTCAACACAGGACCTCACGACAGCCGAACTGGCCGTCATGTAAGCCATGTCCCTCACTTCGCTCCAGGTTGTGGCAATTAGGTGAGCTGTAGTATGCTCAGCCAGCTTGCTAATCACATTCAAGAGCGATATTCCACGGTACGCACAGATCTTGGAGTGCTCTGGCTTCCCTAGCTTGGGAATGGCCCGCCTTTAGCCGCCTTCCACAGCTTCGGATGGTGGCCAAGACGGATGCAGGCCCTCACATGCTGAGCGATTCGGTGCTGGTCCCATTCCCAGAGCACCTTGGTGATGCCGGCTGAATCTGATCACCCATAGGGGCAGCCATGTTCGCTGCCTTCCTCAGAAGGGCTCTAACCAGTTGCGTGTTGATTCGTTCGAAGGCTTGACCTTGAGCACCACTGCCCTGCTGCGGCAGCATCGCCCTGCTCAGTGGTGCTGTTATCGAATCCTTACAAAAGTCGCCGGCGCTGAGATGAATGGGAAATGCGAGTGATAATAAATGCGTCAACGACCCTTGTCATACGGCTATGACGCAACTAAATTCCGTATGCAAATAGGTATCTAGGAGAAGGGATTCCTCCTGCGACCCTAACCAACACCATAACCACCACCGTTAGCCGTCTACGATGTTCCGCTTCGTATGGACCTCTCAAATTTCCTTCCCAAGAGAGTGGCGAGCCCGCTGACAGTCGCGATGCCTAAACCGTAGCACAAAACCCTTGATGTTCTGACGCTGTTCCACTCGCCGTCGAGCCCTCAATCGGCCAAAGTCCTGAACCTCCTCAAGGCCGCGTCCGCGCACGCCACCGAGAGCGGGATCACAGGCAAAAACCCTACCGCATCCTTCGAGCTCGATGTCATAGAAACTCCCACCGTTCCGACGCCCGACCAGCTTCGGTCTATCCTCGAGTTCATTGGCCCCAACAGGATCGGCGAGATCGTGAAAGGCGCCAAGACCGAGAGCGAGGCTGTCAGGATGCTAAGGCATGGCGGAGAGGTCAGCAGCGAGAAGGTCCTGCGACCGCTGTTGGTCGACTGGAACAATGGCCGTGCAGGTATGTCTCGAACATTGCACCTCTACGGGCAAGGGCTGACTGCTGGTTCCGCTAGTCCTTGGAGGTGATGAGAAAGCTGTTCAGAAGCTGGTAGAATCACTTCCCAAGTGAATGGAAATTCTTGCAAATTACTAGTAGAGTGGGATTGCATGACTGCAATTATCAGAACATTGAAATACCTCCGGTTATTGCCACCGTCTTGAGTGAAATGTTTCACCTAGGTTCATCAGATAAGGTATCGGCGAGTTGCTATCAGACGGATCGTCAAATCCCGAATGGGTCGGTTCGGCATTAGTGAGTGCTCCTGGCGCCTGTTGCTGTGACAACCAAAGTGTTGTTTCTTTGCCTAACCTGCACGATGAGCTGCTCTCTTACTCCACTACATACACACACCTGCCTCACGCACTGCTTGACCCAAGTGGCTTCCCAACAATCACGTCGAAATACATTCAACGCACAAACTAAACCCCGAATAGAACAGCATCCTGTCTCCCCCAACCGTTTCGTTCCCCCCAATTGTACCCCCCTCGCGGGCCAGAATCTTCGACGCGACGGCTCCACTACACTTTCTCGTCTTCCTCATCCTCGCCCTCTTCCTCCTCCCTCCCCCCTTTCCGAGCGCGTCGCGCGATACACTTCCAGCCATGTCGGTGGCCGACCAATACGATGTTCTCGAAGTAATAGGTGCTGCTACTATCTGCTCTCAATCGCACTGGATTGCGTGCTGACTCGGGAACCAGGACGTGGTACATTTGGCCTGGTCCATAGGGTGCGGCGGAAGCGCGATGGAAAAGTGCGCACGTTCCTCTACGATCGCGGTTGGGCTCCGTACACTAACGCTGGGTTTCATAGATACTCGTCCGGAAAGCGGTCTACTACGGCGATATGAAGGACAAAGACAGGCAGCAATTAACGGCGGAGTGTGGGATTTTATCCCAAGTAAAACACCCAAATGTTGTAGAGTATTTCGATCGGGATCATGACAAAGCCAACAGCGTGCTAAATCTGTAAGCAAACCGGTTGATTTCGGGTGGATGGAGTAGCTCGCAGGGCAGGACTGACGGCTTGTGTGTGGTAAGGTACATGGAGTACTGCGGGAACGGCGACCTTGGACACACGATCAAGCAGTGCCGCCGCGAAGGAACGCTACTACCTGAATCCATTATTTGGACCTGGTTCACACAAATTGTTCTTGCGCTCTATCGATGCCACAACGGAGTCAATCCCCCTGAACTCGGAACCGTATGCAACAATGCACCGCACGCCCCAGTTCCATCGGACAAGCGGGCTATGAAGATCTTGCATCGCGACTTAAAACCTGGGAACAGTACGCCCCCTCCCACCCTTGGTGTTGGTGTGCTCTTGGAAGGATGGGCAGCTGATTTGTTTTGCAGTTTTCTTGGGAGAGGGAGGAGACGTCAAATTAGGTGACTTTGGCCTTTCGAAGATGCTGGCCCCAGAACAGCAACTTGCGAACACGTATGTCGGCACGCCCTACTACATGTCGCCGGAGCTAGTTAGCGAGCACCCCTACACCCACAAGTCGGACATATGGTCGCTCGGCTGTATCATCTACGAGCTTTGTACTCTTTCGCCGCCGTTCGACGCCAGGAACATTTATTCGTTGTGCGACAAAATAAGAAATGGACATTATGCGCCTATACCAAAGAACTATTCTTCAACTCTGAAGAACGTTGTCGATAGGTGCCTTCAGGTGGATCCTCGAAAGCGACCCGACACGAACGAACTGCTCGATATGGAAATTTTCAGGGTCATGAGGAAGGAGAGGGAACTGGTGCTTATCCGGCGAGAGCTGAAAAGTATCGAAGAGCAACTGCAAGCGAGAGAGGACTCCATCCAGCAAAGGGAATCACAGCTACAAAAAGACGTCGAGGATATGCGGGAGGCCCTGGTACACCGCGAGCACCAAATGTGGGAGGAAATCGATGCATCGCTACGGGCACAGTGGGAGGTTCTGGCAGCCAACGAGATCAAACGGCATGTTGAAAATGAAGAGGCCAGGCTACAAGCCGAGTTTGAGGTGCGCATTCAGGCGGAAGTGGAGGCCCGGCTCTACATGGAGCTCGAGAGGAAGATAAGGGAATACGATCTCGTACCACGAAGTCAACGGGAGTCGTACTCCCCACCAACCACAGCCTCAGCGGACTCATCCGGGACGTCATCTATCTATTCGAATCCACACGATTCCCCTCCACACCATCGCCGGACACCTATCTTAATGTCAGACTCTCCTGCAGATATCACAATGATATCCCCTTCCGTCTGGAACACCCCCGGAATTCGTCGCCACCGCCATATGACCGGGGAACCTCCCAAGTTTGGGCAGATGTTACCGGATAGCGAACCCCGACCGAAACCTATGGGAAACATGCTGCCACAACCAAGCCCAAGCCGCATGCCCTCTGCCGCGTTCGTCAACCCCCCACGACTCGAGCCCTCCAACGGCGTCATCAACCACAAACGCCCAGCAACGACGTCAACTAGCTCGTCCTCTCGAGTTGCTTCATCCCAACGAGGTATCCAACGATCGGAAACGATTGGCCAATTGGTTTCAAATAGGAGGGAATCAAACAGCCTTGGTGGGAAAAGCAGCAATCTTGAGGCTATGCAACGGAGCGATGTAAGAGGGAAGAGCCTTGTTGAAATTGGAAAGTTGAAACGCCTAGATCCGGCGCCCAATTGGGACCCCCACTCAGACGATGCTCCGAGTCCATTTCGGAAAACCAATGCCAGAGGAATGCGATATTAGTCACCATTCCTGCAGAAGTAACCCGTGCATTCGTACTTACTTCATACCCGTATCATCTTTTTATTCCTTCTCTTCCAGTTTCTTCCATTCCTGTACTTTATATTCCACCAGTCTTACATACCCCACCTATCATCTTTATGGGAGTTTGGTGTATCGATACCCATTCATTTTTCCTTTCGTTCGGAGTTTCTTTGGGTCTTGTTTTCTTCGTTTTTTCTTTGGGGGGTTTCTCTGGGGTTTTGAATTCAATTCCTTGCATTTTTTTTTTTTTTTGGTTTCGGCTTTACATATTGGGGGTTTTTTTTTTGGATTATGGATTGTTTTGGGTCCGGGTAGAAGAAGCAGAAGTATGTACGTATACACGGACAAATATGTCCCAATAAACACAACGTCTACACTACCACTCGCCGGTCATATCCGGTAGTCCTCAGCCAGGCCCGTTGGCGCGTACGATATTATGATAGGATGGCTATTTCTGAGAATCGGAACCAAGAAGCCGAGTCTCTCGACTCAAGGATTCGAATGTAAGCTATGTAGGCACAGGTTGGAACCGGTGAGAGCGTGCCCGTTTAGGATGGAAGTTCATTTCGCCAGAGTACGTCCGAGTCACCAAGGGTCCAATTGGAATATCGGCGACCGTGATAGGTGGGCCTGCAAGAGGAACCGGCCATTCTGGCTCTCTTCCTCCTCCGTATCCGACTTCTTTATACTACGCCGTCAGGTACATGCCCTACCCTCAATATCTACAGCGATTCACTATTGCTAGCATCAAACACTCCGTCCTGCAGGCTTCTTAGCATCTACTTCGAAACCCCCCTAAGCGAGCTCAGCTCGAGCGCGATCCGTGCCGTCATGGGTGCTCCTCTGCCTTTGGGGGCGACTGCGACGCTGGAGGCGTCTAGACCTTCTATCGGAACAAACAGCTGTCACAGCAGAGGATGTGCGTCGATCCAACGCGAACCATTCACGGAGCAAGCCGTTTGGAAACGGGCAAAGAAAAAAGAAAAAGAAAAAAAAAATCAGCTCTAAGATTTGTCGCATCACTCTGTCAAGCCGCAAACGCCTGTTCCAAACCATCCCCGTTATTTCTTCATGAGGAGGTATATATACTCGTGCTTGAACGAGCTCAACCGCTTATGTGGGCCCTCGATGAACAGCAGCAGTCCACCGAAGCTCGCGTAGACCTTTCTATCCTCCGGAACGTCGCCTATCAGCACCTCCCTCTCCGGCTCGGCACATCCACGATGACGACGATGACACAGAAACTCACATCATATCGCCCGCCCCCTCCTCGAAGCGGTACATCTTTCCGTAGCAAACGTAGTCGTACTGGTCGGCGAGGCTGGCCTCGCCCGTGCGCATCTCCCGCCAGCCGCCCTTGGCAGCTTCGGTCTCCTTGCTGGTGATGGTGCCGTCCAGGTTCAGCGTCGACGCGATGCTCAGCTGCACCGTGTCGTCCGTCGACACCGGGTAGATCTCGCTGTTGATGTCGAGCGTGAACTTGAGGTCCTCGCGAACCCCCGTGATCCGAGACACGCGGTCGTACTTTTTCTGGTTCACCGACGTGATCCGGAACGTGCTGTCGAGGAGCAGTGCGTCGGTCCTGCGACGGCAGGGATTAGCGGGGCAGCGGAGAGCGTGGCGGGAGCGACGTACGACATGCTTGTGGAGGTGTGGTCGTGTTGGCGGTAGTTGTGGCGGGCAGGTAAGATGGGGAGGTGGTGGTGGCGACTGCGGAGAGAGGTATGTCAAGTCACGGGCGCGTGTCTTGAAGTTGAATTAAGGTGTGTGTTAACTAGGGCGAGAGTTCCTGCATGGTGTGCCAAGAACTTCAAAGTTCACTCTATCCAGACGAAGGAAAGCAGGGAAGACGGGAAGTTTCAGATTGGATAGGGCATGTAAGTGGGCATCGCAAGGAATGGTATTCACATTACAGCAACGAGCACAAGGAATCGTTCTGTGTATCAAATACAGAATGTGCTAGAACTTGAAACGAAGAGACATGATGTTGCATTCTGCAGACATCGATCAGAGCAAGCTGTCTCTTCGAAAATCCCATCGAAGAAAAAATAAAGCGCCTTCCTCCCTCCTTCGGCATACAGTACAAGACATCGATACATGGACGAAATCCACACCCAAAATAAAACTCCTCAACCTGCCGCCTCCCTATCAATGGAAACAATGAAATAAATCAAAAGAACTAATCCAGTAGTTCAAACAATACACGGAAAGAAGCTGCCAACCCATATACACATCTAGGAACCCACACAGCACAGAGAAAAAGGAAAGTACGCAAGCTGGTATCAAAAAAAAAATCGCGCGAAAAGGGTAATAATAAGGAGAAATGGTATCAATGGTGGTACTAAACATGAACAAGAATGAAAGGAGGTGCGACGATGGCAGTGGCCGTGAATCATCAGACAGTAGCGTAGGGTGAGTGCTATGTGCTTTCGGTAGACACTGCAGATGCCGCCGCGGTCGTAGGAGTGTTGGGATCGACCATTCGTAGCTGCCGCAATATCTCCTCGAGGGAGTTTGCCCGCTGAAGCTCCGTCTGTCTCTGATCATTGCCGACAGTGCCGCGGATAACAGCGATCAAGGCCTTTTCCAACATTCTGTTCTTTCTTTCCACGGCTTCTATTCTGAGCTGCATCTCTTCCTCGGTCTTGGAACTGCCAGTGGCAGACGGAGGAGGGGGTAATGGCTTCGATTGGTTTGATGCCGGTGTCGATGGCGGCGATGACTTTCGGGGCGGCTTCGGCGGGGAACCTGGACTCGGCATTCTGGCTACCCAGCCTTTGAGCGATTGGCTATTTTCTAACGGTACTGATGGTTTGGAAGGGGCCGATTTGTTTTTTGGTGATGAGGTTGGCAATGACTGAGGCTTTTCCTGTGGCGGGGTGCTGGTTCTGTCGCTGCCGAGAGTGTAGACACTTTCCTGGTCGACGGCTAATTGGCGACGAAGCTTCACTTGCCGCATATCCCTGGCTTTTTTCGCTCTCACCTTCTGTTCCCGAGTCATGCTCTCCTGCTGGTGCTGGTCGAAATCTTCCCCCGGCAAACGGTGGTTATAGATACTGCTTCCTTGCAATGATACCGTTGTCGAGACGAATGATCTGGGTGCGGTCGAATTGACGATCGAGCCACGGCTTTCCGGAAGAGCCGGTAGACCACGCGCGGGTGGGGGACCGGGTCGCGGGGGTGCCCTTTTGGACGCCTTACGGTATGGTTGAATGACGTTGCCATCGGCATCTAGCAACTCATCACCCGCCGTCGAGTACACCGATGACCGCGAGGATCCCCTCGATGTTCGCCGTAAACTGGATGACCGCTTCCGTACCTTGATGGGGGCCCTGTTCTGCGGGCTCGATAGGTAGCAATGAGAATCGCTGCGACGCCTGGGCACGGCCTCTGACGACGGGGTCTTCTGATATGCGGTGGGGCTTAACCGGTCGTCACTACCACCAACCGCTTCGGTTGGCGCTGGCGCATGGGTCGCTTCTCTGTTAGGGTGAAGGTCAAAGTCGGCGTTACAATTCTGGGAGTTGAGGTATTTCCGATATATGTCCGCGGTCTCGGAGTCGAGGGTTTTCGCCGAGGTCGTGGAAGTCCAGCGCGCATGGTTCAGAGTGGGTCTTTCCCTGTCGTCCATGGTGGATGGTGGCGGGCTGACGATCGTGCTCGAAGCCATCAGACTCTCATCGAACCCAAAATCGGCGGTAAAATCGGACATTCCACCAGTGCTGGCCCTGTTTCCTCCCGGCAAGGTGGTCCGTGGCTCCGTCTGGGGGTGAATCCCGTCGTAGTTGATCTGTATCTGAAGATACGGCTTCCCCCACGAAGTCTTTTTGGCGAGGACGGCGCTAGGTAAGACCTGTGGTTTGAGTTTTGGTTTTGACGCCGAGGGGCGTAGGAAACTAAAACTCTTGCGAGTCTTGCTGCCGAGAGAAAATAGCTGGTCATCGGAAGGGCTCTTTTTCAGGAACTTGCCGAAGTCCTGAGGACTTGAAGTTCTCAAGAACTCGGCGAGCTCTTGGGTGTCGGTTGCCATGTACATGCCGCTGTTATATAGGGAGCTCTCCGAGCGCGAGTGGACCGCATGGGCGCGCGATCTCGAATACATGCCATTGTCGGATCGCAGGTGGCTGTTGGGCAGGTCGATTGCGTCCATAAGACCGTTGCTCGAGTAACCGTGCCGAGGGAAGTTTGGAGAGGGATACATGGTGTGCTAGCACTGGGCGACTTATGCTCAGACAACAAGGGGGTTCGGAAGGTTCACTGTCTTAACGGTCAGCCATGGACTTATTTGTAGACGGAGGAGCAGCAGAGAGCGAGAAATGAGATAATACAAGAATGTATCGACCGATATGCACCGCTGTATATCGTTTGCGGACAATGGTTGCGCGACGACCGTCAAAGGGGGGGGGGGGGCGAGAACAGGCGAAATATGTAGAAAGACGCAGCGTCACCCAAACCCACCGCAGGAAAGATGCGACCGAAATACCAAAGGTCTCAAATATCCACTTCTCCCAAGAGGCGATATAAGGGTGCTCTTTTCCGCACGGAACGGGGCGCTGTGGGACAGTTTCTTGTGCGCCGTTTCGCGAACGCTGTCTGGGAACGGATTCCAGCGTTATCGATGTGCAGCGCCGCTGCAAGCTGGCGGCGGACGCCAGATCAAGGAGAGTCGTAGCAGGAAATGCGTCCTCTCGGGAAGGCTCGAGGAGTCGGACACGGACGCCACCGGAAGAGGAGAAGGAGGAAGAGGGGAAGAGGGGAAGGTGGAAGGAGCAAGGGGTTCGGGGAATCGGAGGCAGACTAGGAGAGGAGTGCAAATGCGAATTGCCCGAGGCTCCTACGACGCGACGCGAGGGAGTGGGGCAGAGCTGGAGCAACCGACCGAGACGACGGAGAGCGAAGGCACAGGGCGGACGCTGGCGAGAGGAAAATCGGCAGCAGAAAAGAGCGCGGCGACAGCAGGATTGGAGGAGACCGCTCCGGGGACGGGGATGACGAGATGCTGGCGGAAACGCGATGCCATCAGAGGGAGGCGAAGCAATCAGACGGCCAGGTTGCGAAGCCCGTCAACCATCAAGCCTTCAGGGACGCCGAGCGGGTTGTATGGGCAGGACGTGGGATCGGTACCGGCAGCTGCTGCGAGGAACAAGAGCCAATGGCAACTCCAATGCCCTTGTCGCCACTGCCTAACCAGAAGTAACTACGCCAGTGGTGTCCGTGCGCTCCGCAAAGCCCGGGCAAAGCGGATTGCGGGCACGGGCAACGCGTTCAGTGCGCCGGCCGTCGCGAGGGCGGGTCTCCCCTCGGGGGACTGATGTATGCTTCCGGCATCGCTGTGGCGACGGGTCGGCGGAGATGCTGAGACCAGGACGGCAGCACGGCCGGTCTAGAGCGTCGAGGCATCTGGCGAGAGGGCGTGTGGGCGTTGGGTGTTGGTGATATGATGGCGATGGAGGTGAGCACCAACCGACCGGATGTTTTAGAGTGCTCCTAGTTCCCCATGCAGCGTTGATACCTGCCTATAGCGTGTCGGCGTCGGGCTGGCTGCATGGCCCGAGTTCTCCCTTCCGGATGGGGCGGCTGATCATGGAGCACAGCCAGGTCTCGCCGAGGATGTGTCTATGGCTATCTGCTCTAGCGAGCGAGCACTCGCACGCATGGAGACTCCACCCTGGCAGGAATCCGGTGGCACAGGACTGCCGACGTCCGTCATCAAACAGCTTTTTTCTTGTTTATTATTCATATATGCACGCGGCACTGGACGGGTGACCGCATCCACGACATAGATATGATATGTATGTATCTATGTACTTGGCTGCCCCGTGCAGAGATCACCATCACCATCACTTGGAAGTGCGCTTTGCGGGCTGGATCCGTCTCGCGGCCAACTCTGCACGCTGGATTCGGCACTGCAGCCAAGACGCAGCACTTGGGTTCTCTCCGGTCAGCATCGCCTATGTATCTACATACTTTCTATGATACATACGTATTCTAGAGCAGGTAAGAAGCACCAACGCTATCAAAACGCATGCTGAATCTAATATACCGACCGTCGTACGCAGGCTTATCGCTTCCTTCTCGATCATTCGGCGTCGAGCACATTCTCCCTTCACCCAGCGAGTTCGGTTCTCCTACGACGGGCGGACAGCGGGGAAGTGCGGGACCGGTGATCCTACGTGACAGGAATTGCTCGACTTCTCGGTGGTGATACTACATATCTCCACGGCTCGTTGGACATGCCTGTCCGTCCTGGAGCGCAAATTCCGAGGTATATATAACCACCTCACGGATTTCGTCGACAAGCCTACCGGAGTCAATCGCGGCTTACATATTCTACTTATCCACAAAATTGAACAGAGACCTGCTCTAGCCGGATACAGTGCATTCCCCCTAGCCCCAACGTTCTCACCAAGGCCTTGACCGGTGGCTTCCCCGACCCGCGATGTAGATAGATATATCTATGTATGATCTCGCAGTGGGGATGACCTTTTCGCACATCAGCGGGCACTTTCCGTCGTGGCGTCCCCCCCCCCCGCTGTCCGAGCATCAACGCAGATCGCACCGAGCGCCTCTACTTTCCGAGGCATTGACTTGGATCCATCGGTTGTCTGTCGCGATGCCCACAAGGTCGGACAACGGACAGCCAACAATAATTATCTCGAGCACTTACGAATCTCTGCGTAGCCATGTCACCAAGTTTCCACTCCTCATACATTCTTGTATACCCTCATGATCGTATTGATCGTGATATAACGCGTTTTTGCGCATCTGAATAGCGCGATAGCATCTCCTATACGACCTGGAAATATGTTCGTCTTGTGCAACGAACGTGTCAAGTGTGCAAGTGAACGGATACTATGTATGCTTGACTCTGCATACAGAACCCCCATTTCTCGCTTTGCACCATGGTGGAAACTACTCTGCATACTTGATGACTTGGTTAGTATTCGGATACCTGAGCAGGCTGAAGGCTGAGGATTCTGGCCGGTTTTCCTGACACACCTATCGCGGTTTTACAACGGTAGTGTTGAAAAAGAGTCCATCGCCAGTGTTTTCTGTGATGAAATTCCCTTGCATGTCTGCATCCCCTGCTAGCCAAGATGTCAGCCTAGCTATCTCTATCCGAACTACTACGCTATAGAGATAGGGTATCTATCCCGCTCGACACGTGATGAATATATATATGTATGAGTGTGACTGGATCCACGTGAGGAGGCTAGCGTTTCTTAGGGCAAACGGGCCAAGCGCCGTGACGCGAACGCGCCCCATTTCTGCACTTCCGTTTGGCGGTGCACCTAAAACTACCTATCTACAGTACATCTTACTTACTTCCTCTCTATCCTGTTTCTCCGCAACCGACTCTCTCCCTCTCCTAGTTCCTCCATACAACACAACTCTCTCCCTCCTCGTTCCTTCATCACAACTCACCACCCATCTACCGCTCCACACAACACAACTCACCACCCGTCCACTGACAGCTTCTACTGCTCTGCCGTCTCCGTCCCGTCAACAACCGCAAAAAAAAATTAAAAAAAATAAAAAATTCACCACCGCGTCGACGTCGGCCGAAACCTTTGAGGGGCCATAGGCACGGGCCCACGCCTGCCGACGAGGGGGAGGCACCATGGCGGACAATAATATTGCCGACGAGGTGCAGAAGGGGTTGCAGTGAGTTGGATCGTTTGTCGAGCTGCTTCGTTTTGTGGACCCCTGGGCAGCTAATACACTTGGTCGCACGCGCAGGATTCTGGCCACCCTCGCCGAAGAGATTCACTGGATGTGCGATAAGGTGGAACCCAGTGCGAACGGACGAACCATAGCACCGGATGAGGACGAAGCTTCGCGACTGAACTCGACCATGCATGCCTTGATGCTGCTTTCTTTCAGCGGTCAGGAACCAAATCAAGAATGGCTCAAGTCGCATATAGGTACACAGCTCGCGCGGTGTTCTCGGTGTGTTGAGTCATTTTACACCGCGAAGCGGATGTTTTACCAACGACTCCTACCGTACGTGGACCCCGTTAGGAAGCACTACGCTACGGCTATTGACCTGAACAGTCTGCATGGCAAAGAGAACCTTGACATGTTCTTCTCGTTTCTCGAAGACTGGGACATCGAACGGGTCAAACCAATCGTCACCGAAGTTGTCCGCGAGTTGGACCAGGCGGCTTCGGTGGAAGCCTGGTTCGAGTCATTACGGAAGGACGCTCACCGGTTCAATGCGATCCACGAATGTTTCTGCGAACCTACCATGCTTAGGGATGCCGAGCTTCGAAATGCGGTCAAGCGGTTATGCGGTATAGAACAGATGAAGATCACGGGGCCTGCGGACGCTCTCGTCACGTTTCTATTCGAGGAAGATGATGACATGCGGTTTCTCGCCGAAAAGTCTTGGAGAGATGTAGGACCGTCAATCACACCCCGAGTATTCGAAAACAACCTCTCGATAACTCTCGAGTCTGCCACCAGTACAGCCTATACCGTGAACGATCCAGACAAAATTTCTCGTTTCTTCAGAGGAATAGCTAAGATTGTGAGCAGTGTTGGAAAGGACGTTATTCTGAAATGCATTTCAGGTGCAGAAAAGGACCCCATCAAGTTGGCGGTGCATAGGATACAACCTAACACTCCGCTTTGGCCTGCTATACTACGATTTTTCCAGGCGCTGATGCACAAACTTCGACTAAGTGTTTGGGAGGTGATCTCACCGCTCACGGCTTCCGCATTTGGGGATGTCGTTTTCCACGATAAGTTATTCGGGCGGCTTCTTCGTGAAGCGGAGCAGAATGCTGGTGGTGTTTCTCAGCTGCTGGACTTGACTGAGTGGATGTCCGAATACATCAACTCGGTTGAGCCGCTACTCAGGCCAACAACTGCTCCGGCAGTACTCCGACACGTTTTCAAGACTGAATTACCAGCCCTCTCAAGGGGATTATGTTTCAAGGAAGGGATGAAGATACTAGATTCCACTTTGAAGGCTGTCGAGCCAGAAGTCACATCCAACCACGAGGTGCTTGTACGGCAGGCGAATGATCTCTTCTTGGAATATCAGAAGCTGGTGACGGATGTGGCCTTCTCATCCCAATCATTCGAAGATCGGCTCATGGAGGAACACATGGCAATCGCCCAACTCGCCGCGCAAGAAACGGTCATTTCCGCTCTCAAGCTGGATGTGCGATTCCTTCAAGCGGATCATCAATGTTTGAGCCGCAAGAGCCCCGGCAAGCCTACATATGAAATGGACGTACGAGCCGGTCTGTGGGACATAGTAGCAAGGAAGTTCCCTCTCAACAACGTCAAATTTTGTCAAAAGTTGCTGGAGGCCGTTAGGGGCGTCGCCGAGATCGACCGTCTGTACATCTCTCCAAAGCAGAAAGACCTTACGACGGAAATGGAAGCGTTCAATGCTCGTCTATCCACTTTTGATGCACCGCTCGCAAAAGTCCTTAGCAGCATGAGCAGATGTTCATTCGAAACCTTAGAGACGGCTCTTGCCGATCAAGGCACGTTCGAAGCGCTGTTGCTACTGATGATGCATCGCTCCGAAGACGTGGCTATGTCGGCGGAAGATGTTCTTCTTCTCGGAACTAAAGCAGAGGACAAAGCTGACGGGCTGCGGCTGACGTTCATTAAAGACTTTTCTGTCCCGATCCTTTCGTTGAGTTCCTTGTCTCGCCAACATGCCAAGCTTGACATCTTTGGTCCGATGCCCAGATGGACGAAGATTGGTATAACTGTACTTGAAATCTTGTGCGACCGCACTAGAGGAGTGCTCATGTCGGAACTGGAGATGTGGGAACGATCGATTTTGAGAGTGCACTGGGAAATGCAGTGGAGATGTCTGGGCGCGATATTTAGGAGATGCCGTAAATGGGCGTTAAGCGAAGACAAGGCCGCAATGATAGAATTCTTGCGGAATACCATGGACTACGCTGAAACTCTGTTTGACAAATTTTGGACCTACGATCAAGCTCTCCATGCCAGCTTGGATGAGATCGAAGGATCACGAGAGGACGCCTGGACCCATAACCTGCTTCAAGATGCATCAAAGATCCTCAACCCTTTCACACACATCTTGAGTATTCAGGACGAGCATCTCCTGCAAACAGGAATGAAGCTCATGTGTAAAATTCTTGGACTGCTCGCCGAGAAGGGCGTCTCAGTCGCAGATCAGGCGTTCTTCGGGAATTTGAAGCAATATTTATACCCCGAAACATTCCCGGGCTATGATCCTACAAGAGCCACACATACCAACCTGTCAGAGGCCCAAAAGACAGAACTGGCAGTGTTCGCCAATCGTCTGTGTCGAGATTTCATTCCTGGTGAGTTATCTAGTACGAAGAATATCACATTACATTTGCTGACACTAGGTTGCAAATCAGTCAAAGAGAAGCCGGTAATAGTAATATCGGACGAAGAATATGGCGACTTGGATATCCCGGATAAGGAGGAGATGCCCAAGGCTGCGAGTGAGCCTGTCGGCACGAAAACCCGAGCCAAACTGGATTTTCAGCCAGCGCCTTACAGTCACCGGCTAGCCACAGCCTCCAAGCCAGCGCCAAAGACTCCCGGGGACCCAATGCGGACAAACGTCAAGCAACGGGATCCATCCGCAGTAGTAGCCTTCCTGGAGAAAAGAAAGGCGGAGAAAGCGGCGTTGCAAAAGAAGAAAGACGCCATCCTCAAAACCAAGCCCAAAACTCGAGTGTTGGGGGATTCTTCATCTGATGAGGACTCATCCGATGGTGGCGGGAGCGCACTGTTCAAGCTGGGTTCTCGCACGAAGACCGAGGTCAAGGAAAAGGTCGCCGAAGCTCCCAGAAAATCTTTCGCCCGTAAGCTCCCTGTGGTGAAGCACATCAAGGATAATCGTGCTAGACTGGCTCCGGATATGGCGCAGTTGTACAAACAGATCTTCAAGTGGGATTTCTTCCATGATGGTGCGTTTCCGCCGGGCTTGTCGAGCAGTCATTACACCTCCGTCCCCAAAACCTTCGGTACATTTGGGGCATACCAGAAAACCTTCGAACCGCTACTCTTGTTGGAAGCATGGCAGTCGTTCTTGAAGTCTAAGGAGGAGGCAATGCCTAGCGGCTGCCTGGAGGTTAAGATTGCCTCCAGGATGCGATCGGATCATTTCGTCGATCTGGAGACTTCAATCGAAAATACGTCGGACCGTAACCGCTGGTTTGAGGCGGATGTCGTGCTGCTTTCCTCAAGCAAAGATCCACTCATCAATACTGGTGGACCGCATTGCATCGCTAGGGTAAACACCGTAATGAGGAAATTCGGAGCAAACGAAATATCGCTGCGCTGTGAACCGGGCCCAGCAATGCTGCAGAACCATATGCGCACCGGGGGTACTCTGTACGGAATCAAGATCATGAGGTATTTCTCGCACTTACCGGTTATGGACTATTTGTGTACTGACATTATTGTAGTTTGACTCCCTTAGAAAGAGAGTACGCGGCTTTAATGTGCATGCAGTTCTATGATCTCCGTGAAGAGATCCTGACGGCGAAGCCTAGTCCTTTGGTGGAACCTACAGAGGCACAGGTGGAAAAGACCAAGAGCATCTACAACGTCAATGAACCACAAGCGAAAGCCATCTTATCGGCTGTCTCAGGAACTGGTTTTAATCTGATCCAAGGGTATTAGCAAAAACACACCCAAACCTACCTGACCTGTATATTGACACTCTTGCAGACCTCCCGGAACCGGGAAAACGAAGACAGTCGTCGGTATCGTTGGTGCATTGCTCGCTTCCGAGAGCGACACTATTCCAATCCCGGGAGCGCCTCCTTCCAGGAAATCTCCCACCAAGAAGGTGCTTATCTGTGCTCCCAGTAATGCCGCTGTCGACGAACTGGTGATTCGTTTCATGCAAGGCCTGCAATCTCCTAAGGGGGGGAAATGGATCCCCAAGATTGTTCGGCTTGGAAAGTCAGACGCCATCAATGCTGCCGTCAAAGATGTTACGCTTGAGGTGCTAGTCGACAAAACCATGCAGCCAATTTGCAATGCAACAGTGGTTCAGAATCTGGATGACCTACGGCAACAGCATACCAAAGCTTGCGCCGAGCGTGTAGAGAAACAGAAGGCTCTCGATGACGCACGTGCACAGAATATTGAGCATTCTATTGGACTGTTGCCCGAGATTGACACATTGAGCTCGACCATCCGAGATCTACGCAGTCGATTGGATCAACAGCGGGACCAGAAGAAGGAGATCGGCCGCAACGCCGAGATCCTGCGCCGCCAGTGCCAGCAGCGGATCATGAACGAATCACAGATCATCTGCGCAACTCTGAGCGGAGCCGGTCACGAGATGCTGCGCAATATCAACGTCGACTTCGAGACAGTCATTATTGACGAAGCGGCCCAGTCCGTAGAGTTGAGCGCACTGATTCCACTCAAGTTTGGATGCGAGAAGTGCATCTTAGTCGGAGATCCCCAACAGCTAGTATGTATGCACCAACTCCCCTAAGCACTGCAATATGTTAACACGCTCGTAGCCGCCCACAGTTTTGTCCCGAGATGCTGCTCGGTTTAGTTACGAGAAGTCGCTGTTCGTCCGCATGCAGGAAAACTACCCCAAGCGTGTACACCTTCTGAGCATCCAGTACCGCATGCACCCGGCCATCAGTGCTTTCCCGAGTCGATCCTTCTACGGCTCTGGACTCCTGGATGGGGAAGGTATGGCCGAACTACGCAAGCAGCCGTGGCACAGCAGTACGGTTTTTGGGCCATACCGGTTCTTTAACGTCGCGGGTTCAGAGTCACGACAAAAGACCTCGCTATACAACGCAGAAGAGGCGCGGACCGCTCTTGCTCTTTTCCAACGCATTACTGGGGACTTCGCGGAAGTCGATTTTGACGGACGCATTGGCATTGTCACCCCATACAAACAGCAACTCGGTGAACTAAAGAGGACGTTCATCAACCACTTCGGGGACAAGATCCTTACCGGTGTCGAGTTCAATACAGTGGATGCTTTCCAAGGGCGCGAAAGGGACATCATCATCTTCTCCTGTGTCAGAGCAGCAGAAGAGGGAGGCGTTGGTTTCTTGAGCGATATCCGGCGTATGAACGTCGGTCTCACCAGGTCCAAATCGTCCCTGTTCATTTTGGGCAATGCGAACTTCCTGATCCGCAACCACATGTGGCGAAGCTTGATAGAGGATGCTAAGGAGCGTGGTTCGTTTACGGAAAACGTCCATGGATTGTTCGGTCGGAGCACTCGTCCGTCCAGCCGACAAATCGCAGCTCCTCCGACAGTCTCAAATGGCGGCCATCAACAGGTAGCTGCCAACAACTGGGACCCGATGGAACTCGACACTGACGTGCCGGTTAAGCAGCCTCAACCCACGCGCGATCCCAGGCGGAATCCCGATACCATGGACATCGATATACCCACTGGGCCTCGTGAGCGCGGCAACCAAGGCCCTCCACGCCAACGGCAGATTATGAACCAGCGGCCTCAGGGTGGCAATCAGCCTCAGAGCAAGGATGCCAACATGACGTGCAACACTTGCGGAGTGTTGGGACACAGATATGTCAACTGTCCAACTCGCCAGGGTCTGAACCGTCCAATGGCCCCTCCGCCGCAACTGAAACGTCCTGCCCAGTTCGACGATGAACACTCAAGCAAGAGGAAGGCGTCAACCCCCGGCGTCAACCCTGGCAACAGCAGTGCTAGTTCGAGTCACGTATGTTCTCTTCCTCGCAGTGATTTTTCCAAGACTGATGCACCGCAGTCTCCGATGCCAGCCGCTGCTCCCGCACCTGTGTCCAAGGGCGTGGTTCACAGGAAGTCCGGGCAGTCTGACGTCCTTATTCGTAGGAAGCCAAAGCGTCCTCCTGGCTCCAGACCTCCAAACCCATAGCGCCTCGTGGATTTCGTTCTTTTCTTTTCTCATCGCGACTGTAGAAAGCATTGCACTGGCGGGGCTAGGTGGGGGTACTGATGTTTGTTCACTTTGGTATAGTTTTGAGGTTCTAGAATTTCGCTAGTACAGTAAGCCCTTGCCTGGGTATCGGTGAGGATGGGTTGATTTTTATGGGGGGGTTGCGTTGGTGGAATGATACCCAACGCGCGTAGCTAAGTGCCCATCTACTGGCTGTGAGCAAGTGATGTTTCGGCAGATACCCGTAATCCGCCACGCCCAGTCAATTCCGGCATCTGAAGAGCTGTCCCTGAAGAGCTGAAACCCAACCAAACAAAAACCAAGCTTATCGATTTCTACCCGCCGCCAATCAAGTATCTATGTATTCCCCGCAGTCAGCCAGCCTTGGCGTGCCACGAGCTCTCGGCTCGCTCCTCCTTGACTCTTTAACCATTCCTCAAGCCCTTCCACACAAACACAACTCCATCAACCCAAAAAACGAGAAGTGAAAAGAAGAACAGAAACCGGCGATGTTCACCCCCCGCCAATTCCAGAAGCCACACACTATACGGCCGCGGACCCACGCGTGCGACACCACAAATGCACCCTCACGACCACCACCACCACTACCACCGAAACCGGAAGCGGCGACAGACAAAACAGCTGCCGTATCTCTACTTCTGACGTTGGAACAGCTATTCTCTTCTATGAACCCGCATACCGAGTGGCTCAAAGAAAGGGAAAGGGAGGATCGATGTCATA
>Ga0307516_10001278_pt1 | contig 35026 bp, 50 predicted proteins | sample 19_EM_MG_FD_203310 | JGI IMG/M metagenome (GOLD analysis project Ga0307516, IMG submission 203310) | Populus trichocarpa ectomycorrhiza microbial communities from riparian zone in the Pacific Northwest, United States - 19_EM | ecosystem: Host-associated > Plants > Roots > Unclassified | place...
GTTATTAGATTTAATTATTAAATACTTAAATTGTGGTTCTTTACAAACTAGCCGTAATGCTAAGGATTTAACAGTTACAAGTTTCAATGAGGTATATAATATCATTATTCCGTTCTTTATGAGATATCCTATCATAGGTGTAAAAGCATTGGATTTTGCTGATTTAGTAAAGGTCGCAGAATTAATGAAAGAAAAGGCTCATTTGATAAAAGATGGGTTTGATCAGATTATAGAAATTGGATCCGGGATGAATACTCAAAGAGATTATGAGTCATCCTCTCCCTCCGGGGGCTCTCTCTAACGATAAGTGCTAGAAAGACAATGATTTATTATTTTCTGTATCTGCAATAACCTGGAGGAATATATATATCTACTTTATGGCTGTCAAGGAAACCCTAGGGGGCGAAGGCGTGGGCCCCTAAGGAATATTAGGTGAAACTGTCTAAATGGCATGATCTATCTGTAAGGGTACACTTTAAAGTTTACTCTTACTGACAATTAGGGAGAAGCGAGAGAAAGGCCTTTCCCTAGGCCCCTGCATACTTGCAGGGGGCTAGGGAAGAGATTACGGCGCGCTCGTGCACACATTTGCCTTCATTCAAGACCAATACTGGTCGACCCATGAATGAAGGTGTAGAATATCGCGAGGGCTCCGCCCACATTTTCAATATATGTATATGTCTATATATATAATGAAAACTAAAAATAGTTGAGAATGTTGATTTAATATTAAATAACAATTTGCCTAAGCTTAGTGGTGTTACATTTAACAGACAAAAATATCAGCATTATGAGGTATTTATACAGGTTTGTAACATTCTAAAAACTAGTGGTTACAAATCTGACACTTCTTGTAAAGAAATAATAGAATTAGCATATGATTCCAACTTATCTGGTAAAAGAAGACGTCTTCACTGCAACGCAGGCGATCGGAGGCGACGTGGACGAGCCCACCAGTACTGCCCCCCAGATGGCAGCCCCACTCAGCCCAGAGCACGCGGCACTCCGTGCCAACATCGAAATCATCACCAGCAACCTGCTAGACCAATTTGCCAGAACAATTAGCGCCGAGATCTCCGTGCTTTTCACCCAAAACAACACCACCTTGCAAATCGCCATGAACAGCCTGACCAAGCAAATCACCACACTGGGTACCCGAGTCACCCAAATGCAACAACAACTCCTCTCGGCTGCACAGGGCCCTGCCGCCACCACTAAACCAACCAGGGGCCCAAGCAACATTGGTCCCAACCCAAAGAAAGAGAGAAAGAGAAAGGGGAAGGGAGCCACCGAGAACAAATACAATGCCAACAACCCTCCGACCAATAACGGCACCAGCACCCGCACATATGCCGACGCCGCCAAAGCACCTATCGTCCAACCATACCCACCAACCGAACACAGCACACACACCACTAACATCGAAGGATGGGAGAACTTGAAGAAGAAAACCCAAGGAATGAAGCCTGCCAAACCCAAGCGTATCCCGACCATGTACCCCCAAGCCGAGCGTGAGGACACGTGCCACTTCCCGGCCACGTCCCCCGCTGAAGCCGCCACCCATGCTGAACGAGACTACATCGCCTGCCAAGTGATCGCAGACGTAGCCCTCCACCGAGTCAACAAGGCCCTGGTCGACAACCAGGATGTAACCGCCCCCCCCTTCGTCCGCGCCAGGGTAACTATGCATGGATCCATCATCTTCACCACCACCAACACCCAAAACAACATCGTCTACGAAGACTACACGACGATCATCGCCGACGCCCTCTCCTACTACGGCAAGTACAAGAAGGTTGAAATCAGGAAGCGCTTCAGCCAGTTCCTTCTCCACGGAGTCCTGACCCACCTACCCCTGCCTGATATCTCCGACAGCATCGCCACCAACTACCCTCAGCTGATCCAGTACCAGACGCCACGCTGGCTCACCACAGCAGACCAACGCGAACAAAAAGCAACCTCGACGATAGTCATGACCCTCAGTGGCAGCACCAAGAAGGCTGACATTGGACGACACTACCTCACTATCTGCAACCATGAATGCCAACTTGACGACTATATCTCATATGGAAGAAGCACCCAATGTCGGAACTGCCAGGGCTACGGACACCCCGCCACCCTAAGCAAGAATCCGTCCCGTTGCGCTGTCTGTGCGGATGTCCACAAAACGAAAGACCACCTATGCACCACCCTGGCCTGCAAGAGAGGCCCCAACTGCACCCACCCACCAATCTGCTGTGCCAACTGCGACGCACCCCACAAGGCCAGCAACCCTAACTGCCCCACATGCATCAAGATGCGATCCTTCAACAACAACACGAATACGATGGCCACGACCACCCCGAGAGAGGCAACCATGGTGGGAATGACCGAATAAAATGCCACCACACGCCATTGGGTCCGTGCAGCTGTTGAACTGGGCGAGAGGCCATGCGACTACGATTTCAACGCTCCGAGATTTTGCGAGAAAAACAGAAAACCTTATCTGCCTTATCCAAGAACCATGGTGCGATAGACATGGAAACCCACCACTCCTACCGAACTTCAACCTCTTCCTCCCAACACCCACAAAGCCCAGATGCGCCACATACGTACGCCAGCTCCCTGGACTCAGCGCCACCACCACCTTCACAGCCCAGGACTCCTTCCTAGGCACCACCATCACACTGCAACAAGAACAACACACCACTAGCTTCACCATCTTCAACCTGTACTCACCCGGAAGACCAGAACCGCTGGCAGCCCTCCTCCCCTCGCTCAACATCCCAGCAAACTGCTTAATAATAGGTGACCTCAACGCGCACCACCCATAGTAGTAGGGCCCCCTGCCCCACACAGCCTGCACCTCCCCCGCAAGCCATTCCATCGCACACTAGCTCGAACACAACAACTTCCACCTCCAAAACAAACCAGCAATCCCCACCCACCACCCCAGGAATGGAAGCAACCCCTCCACCATCGACCTATGCCTCACCCACGAGGACACAACTAGATCTGCCCTCTCACTAGCAATCGACGATGATACCACCTCAGACTACAGCTCCCTGACCCTCACCCGGTCATTGCCATATACCACTCCACCACCTAAACCCTACCGATGCTGGGCAAAAGCCGACTGGAACAGCTTCGGCAGCTACATACATGCCACACGAATGGACCTTTCAGACCTCCAAGGCCCGGAAGCTACCCTTCCAGCAATCAGCAACATTACCCTCCTCATCCACCAGGCCACTGAAGCCACCATCCTGTACAAACGCCCAAGGAAGGCGGAGGTACCCTGGTGGAATCACAGCCTCACACTGGCAAAAGAAGCCACCAAACAGGCAGATAGAAGAGTCCGCCTCACCCCCACCGACACCAACAGACAAGACAGCCAATACAAACGCCACAAATGGATAACAATGGTACGCAATGCAAAAACGACATACCATGTCCACTGACTGCAAAACGCAACAACCAGAACCATCTGGAAAACAATCCAACGCCACAGCACCCACAACAAACCCATCCCCCCACTCGAGGGACAATCCGATTTCGGAGACAAGTGCAAAGCCCTACGGAATGCACTCTTCCCCCCAGTCAACTCGGCCCCGTGGATACCCCTCCCCACCGACCTCCTCACCCACATGAGAGACATACGCCACCACAAAAGACCAGTCACAATACACAAAACACGCCTGGCCATCACACACCTGAAATATGATACATTGGTAGGAGCAGACGACATCTCCTACACCACCCTCCGGCACTTCAACGAAGCAGCCCCACTCCTCCTCCCCAACCTCTTTACAGCTTGCCTGACCTGGAGTGTCCATCCCCCAGAATGGAAAACGGGCAACTGCGTGGTCGTCGCCAAGCCCGGCAAGAAATCCTACTTACAACCCAAATCGTACCGGCCAATCTCACTTCTATCATGCTTCGGCAAACTGCTAGAAACCATAATTGCGAAATGACTAGCCCATGCCGCACAAATGTGCGGGGCCACACACCCCTCACAGATGGGTTCGTAGGTAGAGAACTCCGCAGTCGACGCCCTCCTCCGAACAATCGACCCAATCGCCTAGGCAATCAGCCAGAAGACAGCCTCAAATAAATTCCAACTACGACTGGCGGTACTCACCTACGACATCGAAGGCGCATTTAACCAGATCCACCCAGCAACACTCCAAGAAGTCATGCTGCAACAGCGGATGCCACTCTACCTCACGAACTGGGTCACAGCATTCATCACGGACAGGAAATTCACATTTGGCTTTGATCAACACACCGAGCAACCCCAACCATACGAGTGCGGCATACCACAAGGATCCCCCATCTCACCAATTCTCTTCCTCATCTACAGCAACACAATGCTAGGAAAACAACATCACCCCTCCGATGCAACTGACACCTCCTACGTAGATGACGTCTGCATGGTCCAAATGTCACCCACTGTGTCCAGAGCCAACACCCTACTCGAAGAAAGGACAGACCAACACCTACAGAGGGGACCCTGCCTGGGACTCACCTTTGCCCCCCCAAAAACGAAACTCCTGTACTGCCTCCCCCTCACCAGTAAGGATAAAAACAAAAGCCTCGCCTCACACCTGACCCTCCGAATTGAAAACAACACCATCATGGCAACACGCCAGATTAAATACCTGGGAGTGTTCATCGACGAATCATGCAGCTTCCTCCTCCACGCCACAATAGCCACAGCCAAAGGAAACAAAACACTTGGCAGCCTAGGCTTCATATGCCACTGGTCACATGGCATCCCCGCACACATCGCCCACCATTTGGCAATGATGGTGATACTGCCAACCATGTTCTGGGCATCACCAGCATGGTGGACAGGCACCCCAATGGTAACAGCTACCCTCAGCACCAATTATAACTCGATTGCCCGATGGATCACAGGTCTCCCACTCAATACCAGAACCTCCAACCTTCTCACAGTCGCCCAATTACCACCCCTGGAAGCATACCTGGACTACCTGTCACTACGATACGCCATACGCCTCCACTTCCTCCCATCCCAACATGCACTTGGCCCCTCGCGGGCCGCACCAAACACCTCCCCCAGCCTCCCGGGGCTCCACCGCCTATACAATCTAAGCAAACACCTGGTAATGGGCAAACTGGAAAACCGGACAAGTATATCGTCAGTGGAAGAGGCCCCCATCACCCCATCCCCGAACCCAGACAAAACAACCCAACCTCAAAAACTCCACGAACAATGGCTCGAATCATAAGGAAACCACACCATAATCATATACACGGACGGCTCCAAACTCGACAATGGGTCAACTGGATGTGGGTGGGCAATCTATCACTGCGGCGGCCAACACTTATACCGACTGGACAAGGGCAGCTGTTACCTAGGCAGCCGGGCTGAGGTGTATGATGCCGAACTACATGCGGTCCAAGAAGCAGTCTCCACTCTCCTCACCACCACTGCCCTGCAGGGCACAGTCTTCATCTGCATCGACAACCAAGCGGCAATGGCCACACTAAACTTCAACAAACACAACCACGAATACACCCAACAGGCCCTCGACTCTATCGAAGACCTACGCACCCTTAGCTGGCAAATCTCAATCACGTGGTGCCCATCTCGTTGCAACATTAAAGGCAACGAGACGGCCAACACACTCGCCAAGCAAGGGGCTGGCAGCTCGGTTCCGTGCCGCTTCACACTTACAACAAAAACCTGGCTACTCGTGCAAGCGCGAGCGCAGTTCATGGAACGATGGAAGACTCAGCTTCCCCTCTCCATGCCATCCTTCACCTTCCCCAAACACCTCCAAGAGGTGGAATGGGCCGACACACGAGCTCTCTGACGGGTTTTCTGCAACCGTGCACCAACCGACCCACCTCCCAACATCACCGCTGACCCCTGCCCATGTGGCATGGAACTCACCACCTCACACCACCTCCTCCAGGAATGCCAACTGCTGAGTACGCAGCGAACAATCCTCCAACGCGCCACCACCGGGGACATCCACACCCCACAATTCATCATGTCACCAGAAAACGCCCTCCCACTCCGCAAGTTCCTCCGTGCAACCGGCCTGGGCCACTCAACACACCTCCGCTTTGAGGAGGACTAACCTACAACACAAGGCACGGAAGACTCAGGTTCAGACTCGTCTGAACCAGACTTCGGCGCCTTCGAAAATTAAAACAATGACGCAAATGAAACGACGAAGCTCGAAGAAGGACAGACTGGGATGAATTTCCTTTGTACTGTCGGAGCGGTTCCTTGCTCGAACGTTTCTGTAGCGTGCCTTTCATAGCGTTGGAATTCTGTTTCCTTGGTGCGAATACGTTCTCGGCGGAAGGGAAAGATGGAAGCCCCATGTGGGTGGTATGGCGAGGAGAAGCGCATATTACCTGTAGTGTAAAGCGCAATAGATCGAAGTCGTATATTATCTCTCTCCACAGACCTACCTCTCTCTACCCATGAACCGGTGCTGCGACCACCACCCCCGATAAGAACAATGAACCCATGCAATGCGTGTGAGAAGACCGCGACGAGACCATGACAGACGTGATGGATACTGCGAGAACAACGAGCCCAGGCAAGGTGTGTGAGAAGACCACGACGAGACCACATCAGGTGTGACGGATACCGCGAGAACAACGAGCCCACACAAGGTGTGTGAGATTACCGAGACGAGACCATGCCAGGCGTGACGGATACTACGAGAACAATCAGCCCACGCAAGGCGTGTGAGAAGACCGCGACGAGATCACGCAGGGCGTGATGGATACCGCGAGACTACGAGCGGCGCGTGAGTACGCCGGAAGTGTGACTATGAGCTTGCCCCTAAGAAACCGAGCCTACTTTACCTGTCGAGTAGTACGGAGTAGTCAAGGCAGGATCTTGACAGCACTGCACTACAGCGGAGGTGGTGGTTTTCCATTTGCACAAGGAACCGGCAATCGGGGCAGACCCGCTTTCCCTTGTGCCAGGCTGTGCATGTTTTCTGGGGGTTGTGGCGTTGTTCGTAGGTTATCTGGAGTAGCTCTTCTGGATGGCTGAGCGAGCAGTTGCATCTCTGCGGGTGGCGGCGGTGGCTTCCGCAGGGGTAGTAGTTGTTATCTTTCATCTGCCAGTGTATGCCGCAGTAGTCGTCATCGCAGGCAGTCCAATGGAGTGAGGCGTGGTCGTCGGTATCTGGTGGTGGTGTCGGTGCAGTAGGGAGGGTATCCCAGTCGTTGGTCGTACTAGCAGAGATGCCCCAGTTGTTGTCGGGTGCGGTCGTAGTAGGAAACTCGCAGGTGAAGGTCCAGCCTTCGGTAGTGTCGATCGTGGCGGCCATGGAGTGTGTAGCGGACATAGGTGCTAGTTTTGAGGTGCCAGTTTTTCTGGGTATTCCTCATGGAATTGCTGAATGAAGTCCAGAGAGTTCTCGAAGTTGCGGGCTGGGTACCAGGCGTGATCAGGGTTGTGGAAACCAGTCCACTTGACTTGATACTGGATCTGATTCCTATGGCATCGTGAGTTGAGGATTTTCTCTACTTCCCACTCTTGCTGTTCTTGGATGATTACTGGAGGTGGTGGCGGTTGAAGGTGGCCCGGAATAGGTTCGGTGCTGGCTGTGGGTTCTAGGAGGCTGATGTTGAAGACTGGGTGGATTTTGACAGTGGCCAGGAGATCCAACTTATAGGCGTGTGTGCCCACTTTCTCAAGGATGGTGTATAGGCCTATCTGCTTGTTGTCCAGCTTGTTCGAGGGCCGGGTTGTTCGGATGTACTTTCATTGGAGCCAGACCTTATTGCCCGGTTCCAGCGCAGGATCCAGATGTCGTGCTTTGTTGGACTGCTCTGCTTGAGCCATTTGTGCTTCCTTGATTTCCGCTCGGAGCTCTTCATAAAGTTTTCTTAATGCTGCAACGTATTCCGATACCTCGGGGGTCTCATCGTTCTGTGTCACCAGGTCTGGCATGAATCGAGGGTGATATCTGTAGTTGGCGAAGAAGGCGGTTATTCTTGTGGTTCCGGTTTGAGTGTTGTTGTAACAGAATTCGGTGATTGGCAGGAGTTTCTCCCCATAGTCCTGTTGGTGATTGCAGTATGCCCGTAGGTATTGCTTGAGGGTGGCATTGGCTCGTTCCATCTGCCCATCTGTCTGCAGGTGGAATGCCGTGCTGAGGTTGCGTGATATTCCGAGTGCTTCTGTTACTTGCTTCTAAAAGTCTGAGGTAAACAAGGTTCCTCTGTCTGACACAATGCTGCTCGGCAGTCTATGGGGTCTGACTATTTGTCGAAGGAAGTGGTCTGCTAAATCCTTTGGATTCATGGTCCTGGGGTATACAATGAAGTGTCCCATCTTTGTTAGCCAGTCAATTACTACCCATAGTGCATCCTTCCTGTTGCTTGTTGGCAGTGCTGTGATGAAGTCCATTGAGATTGTGTCCCACAGTCGGTGGGGTAATTCCAGTGGTCTCAGCAATCCGAACAGGGCATGTTGGATTGGTTTGATGCGGTGACAGGTGTCATAGGGATCGATGTATCTGTGGAGGTATCGTCGTTGCCCCGGCCAGTAGAAGCTTCGGCTAACTAGTTCCAGGGTTCTTGCGCGTTCTGGGTGTCCGGTGGCTTGTGCGTCATGGTGGTCTCTTATTATGCGCATTCCCATATTGTCGTTGTCAGGGATCCATATGAGGCTGTCATATTGTAGTACCCTGTTGTTCTCCTTGTATAGCCCTCATGCAATCTTCCCATCGCGGGTGGTTCCGTTCGCCTTTTTCTTCCGGATCTCTTCGACTTCCTTATCGGCTGAGCTCAGTGTCCGGATTTCGTTCAGGAGCTCTTTGTCTATCTGGAGACTGATGGTTTCCATTGTATTGGCATGGAGCACTCCCGAGACATGGGGTGTTTCAGGAGTGGGGCCCGCCATGGAATCCTTATCAACTTGGGGTGCCTCGAAAGCTTCTTCGGGTAGCAGGATTTGGCTGTGGTTCTGCCGATGTTTCATATCCCCTTCCCAGGGAGAGTCTTCCGACTCTCTAGAGAGGATGTCTGGCTTGCCCGATAGTTTTCCGGGTCGATATTTGATTGTGAAGTCGTAGTTGGCCAACCGCTCGCCCCACTAGGCCTGTTGTAGATTGAGGTCCTTCTTGGTCTTCCAATATTCGAGGTTTTTGTGCTCTGTCAGGATCGTGACCTTTGGTCCTGTTGTTTTACAATATGTATCCCATTTTCGTAGTGCCTCTACGATCGCCAGTAGTTCCTTGTTGTGGATATCGTAGTTGTGCTCTGGATCTTTCAGTTTCCACGAGTAGTAGGCTACTGGGTGCAGAATTCCATTATCGTCGGGTTGCGAGCAAATGGCTCCTATGGCATAGTCTGAGGCGTCTGTCTCGATTGAGACGGGTGGCTCCAGGTCGAAATGCTTCAGTATCGGTTCTGTCACCATGGCTGTCTTGAGTGTCTTGAAGGCCATCTGTTGTTCGTCACCCCATTCCCAGTCTACTTCTTTCCTTGTCAGGTGGGTGAGGGGTGTTGTGATCTAGCTGTAATTCTGTATAAACCTTCAGTAGAAGTTAGCGAATTCTAGAAAGCTCTGGATTGCTTTGATGCTCGTCGGTTCTTGCCATTCCTTGATCGTCTGGATTTTCTCTTCATCCATGCGCAAGCCCTGTGGGGATATCACGTATCACAAGTATTCGATTTCCGTGGTGTGAAATTCGCACTTGGAAGCTTTCAGTGTCAATCCCGTTTCCTAGACTCGTTCTAATATCGTTCGGACATATTTCCAGTGGTCTTCCAGATTGTGCGACAATATGAGGATATCGTCCAAATATACCACACAGAAGATGTCGAGGTCTTCGCTCAGGATTTCATTTTTCCATCGTTGGAACGAGGCTGGGGCATTGGTCAATACAAACAGCATGACACAGTATTTGTATAGTCCATATCGGGTACAAAATGCCGTCTTCCATTCATCCCCGGCTCGGATCCTGAGGTTGTAATAGGCGTCCCGGATGTCAAGCTTAGTGTAGATGGTGGCGCTGGATAGTTGGTCGAGGGATTCCCCGATTAGTGGCAACGGAGTCCGGTCCTTGATCGTGATTTCATTCAGTTGTCGGTAATCCACACACAGGTGTAGTCCTCCGTCCTTCTTTTTTATGAAGTGTATTGGTGCCCCGGCCGGGGAGGTGGATTCCCGGATCCATCCCCACTTCTCATTGACTTCAAGGTATTCCTTGAGGGCCTTCATTTTTTCTTCGTTCAGGGGTTGTAGGGGCTCATACGGGGGTGTCTTTCCCTCCTCCAGTGGGATGTGGTGGTCCTGAACGTGGTGGGGCAGAGGTTCTTTTTCGGCTAACACTTCGAGGAACTCGTGGTATTCCAGTGGAATTGTTGGATTTGCGCTAGCAGCAGGGTTTTCCTTGATTTTGTTAATTACCAATTGGCATACTTCCCATGGGTCTGTTTCGCCAATTTCCCAGTTTTCTTCCTCCGGTGTTTTTCTGTAGTATTGCTCGGTAGCTTTTTCTTGCGTGATCGTGTTTGCTCTCGGTGAGCTAGACAAGCAATTTCCAGCGCAGTGTTCGGAGTGGAATTTCATGGTGTGGTTTTTCCATTGTATACTTGGATCATGGAGCTTGTGCCAGGGGAGTCCTAGAATGATCGGGGTGTTTCCAATCGTGATGCAATGTAGCCGGATGTCTTCCTCATGGTGGTTGATCGTGAGGTGGATTTGAACATCGTGGGTTACCGGCCCACCCGTGACCTCGCTTCCATCTACAGTCAGGACCCATCTTGGTATTGCTTTTTGTTGTATCGGGATTCCGTGTGCTTTGGCGTAGGCTCTGTCAATAAAATTCTTGGATGCCCTACTATCCACTAGGGCAGTGGTGTTCTGTTCTTTCCCATCGGTTCCTATAATCTGTACTTTGATCATAATTTTCTCCTCGTGGTCATAGCGGGTTGTTCGTATCCTGTATGGGGGACCTGGTTCCACAATTGGTTTCTCCCTCGCCTGGTTGTTGCCATGTCCTATTCCCGAGGGCTATCGTTTCCCGCCGGTTCTTCTTCTAGGCTTCTCATTTCCGTTTCTTCATATGTGGCTTCTGCTGCTTTGTACGGTTTTTTCCAGGTGGCGCACGTCTTCTTGGGTTGGGGGCATTCTCTGGCGAAGTGTCCTTTCTGGCCAAAGTTGTAGCATTCGTCCGAAGGCGGCCACTGGGGAAACCTTGGTCCTGCTCTTCTGGCGAACCGGTATCATCTGGTGGCGTCTAGGTCCATTGGATCCCCAGGGGAGGATGCCGCTGATTCTCTGGGGGTTGTGTGGAACCGATCCTGTGGCTGAGTCGTGTTTCTTCGTGGAATGGCGCCCAGGTGGCACAGGCAGCTATCTGCCTTGATGGCAGCCGTGGCAAAGTCCACCAGGATGGTAGAGGGTGTTTCGCTCATGACCTGGTGTCAGCGGACCTCTCGATAGAGTCCGCTATGGAACCGTGCGATGCAAACGTCATCGGAGTATGGTAGATCAGCCTTGATTTTCTGGAACTCGGCCCAGTATACTGCGGCCGTTCAGTTTCCTTGCACTATTTTCTGCAATTTTTCGTATGCCATTTCCTCGGTGTTGACTTCCCCGAACGCATGCCCCATGTTGACCTTCAATATGTCCTATGTCATCTGCAGTCTGCCCTGGTGGGTGACCAGCGGCTCGAGCGAGTGCCAGGCTACTCCTTTGAACAGAGCTCTGGTGTATCCCATCTTCTTCTCATCGTCATCGAATCTGTCTCCTTCTGTTCGGAACTTGAGTTCCCAGTGGGCCAGGAATGGGTGCAGCTTGACTTGTTCTCCATTGAATGGTTCCGGGTCTCTGAGTTTCGGTTGGCTGCTTCTGGGTTGGTCTCTGGCCCCGAGGATTTCGCGAAACATTTCTGTGGTGAGAAGGTGGGGACCGGCCCCACCTGTTCCCGATCCTTCGCTCATTCTTTGGGTTTGCTCTGGTGACTCTGGTCTCTGTAGTCTTGATTGTGGTTCCAGGGTTACAGGACTTGGGGCCCTATGGTCGTCGGGGACTTCCGCAAGTTCTCTGAGGAAGAGGGGATCCTTAGTGTTCTCGTCCTGGGACTCCACTGCGTCTTTTGCTGCTACATCGGGTGTCGATAGGGGAGACACAATCTAGTGTCAAGATCCTACCTTGACTACTCCATGCAGCTCGACAGGCAAGGTAGCCTTCCTTCTTCAGGGCGGGTGCCCTTTGCACTTCCTGTGTACTCACACTTCTGGCGTACTCACGCGCCGCTCGTCCTCATACTTCCAGTGTACTTACGCGCCGCTCGTACTCACACTTCCGGTATACTTACGTGCCGCTCGTACTCACACTTCTGGCGTACTTATGTGCCGCTCGTAATCACATACCTTGCGTGGGTTGGTTGTTCTCGCGCTATCCGTCACGCCCAGCGTGCTCTTCATCGCATCCGTACTCACATGCTCTGTGTGATCTTGTCGGCCTTCTCACACGCCTTGCATGGGCTCGTTGTTCTCGCGGTATCCATCATGCCTGGTGTGGTCTAATCGCGGTCTTCTCACACGTGTTGCGTGGGATCGTTGTTCTCGTTGGGGTTGGTGGTCGCGGCTCCGGTTCATGGGTAGAGTGATAGGTCTGTGGAGAGAGATAATAGATTGCATGGAGAAAGAATCTCCAGACTAGCTACTGCGCCCTTCCTTTATACCCTTTTCCTCCACTGTGGAATCACAGCCTTGCCCGCAAGACTGACACAGAGTTTCCCGTCATGACTCCATCGCCGTGCCCAAGAAACACACGATCCTACCAGGCCCCTTCCCTGTTCCACAACCCATAAGCAAGGCAGACTCGCAAACAGTCGGAAACGACAAACACACATGGTAAGCAATAAACATAACACAGAAGGAGAGCGAGGCAGATACGCCACAGTAAGGAACAACTAAGAAAACAATAGGTAAGCAATAAACATAACACAGCAGAAATCAAGGCAGACATGCAACAGTAAGGAAACAAGCAGGCAGACCCTGGCCGGCCCGCGACCAGGTTGAGGTTCTGCGGAATATCGCTACCGGCGTGATATTTGCAAGGGCTAGGATGTTGTGCCTAGGCACGTAAGATAATCGTGGACGTGGTGGTGGAAACAAGGATTAGCCACAGTGTGGTGAGGGTCACGGCAGCTCCTGTGGCGGCACCCACAAGCCTGTCGCACCAGGTTCATAACAGTTAGGCTGTTTGAAGTGTGGACTACAGGCTTCTGGGTTGGTGAGAGGAGGGCAGATCAACTACAGACACCAGTGCCTTGTTGCCTATTCCGTACCTACAACTTGTCCATATTTAAAGATGTCAGCTCATTCAACCTTCTGCCTAAATCTTTATTCACCGCATTTAGTGAAAGATTTTTATGAGAGGGGAGAGAGAGTTCCTTGACGGTTTCTTCCAGGCCAGAAAGACCAGAAGGCAGAAGAAGAGAAATGGAAAGGAGAAAGAAAGGGTCAAGGCTGCAAAGCTCTCTGGCACACACCAGAGCATGATGAGATGTAGTATTCACCAAAGGAAATCGAGGAAAAAGAGAAAATGGAACTAGAGGGATGTAGGAGGAAAGAGCTGTTGTATACTGTATTTAGCAAGTATTGACGACTGTTCAAAAGAAAGGAAAGAAACTAAATGACCGAAAAAAAGGAGGGGAGGTGGAGGACAGATGCTAGTACCGACAACACCATAGTACCAGTCACACCACTATTCCCTAAGAAAATCATCAGCAGACAGGAAACAGACTGTACATAACCTTGCCATGATCTGTTAGGGCTCATGCGAGTAATGAATAAACAAAAAAAAAAGCCCTTCCATGAAAATTGAGTGCCTGTAAGTGCACTGCAACAATATACACATTGAATCTTGCCTGCAAGTCACCCTTATCCGCATTTACTATGTGTGCCATGATTACTGAACAGAGAACTGCAGATTAGCTGTGGCATAGGGGTTATGTACATACCTGGCTTTTGCTATACCTTACACATTACCCACCTACTACCCATTAATCAGACACTACCAGGAACAAGAATAAACCACGATACTCAACAACCATGGATCGGAGAGACAAAAATTTGCAGACCTCATAGCTGATGCTAGGTGGGACTCCATTAGGGTTGCTGTGATGATGTGTCTGTCTATTACCTGACACTCACTACCTGCAGTGGTAGTGGCCAGTCTGGGTACGGAGGAGTGCCAGCTGCATTATATCATCCTGATGTCACAGCAGAAGGAATGAGTCTTGGCGTTTGTAAGGGTTGTTTTGGTTGTGACATTAGGAAGGTTCGTTTGGCGGATTCTGGCACTTTGCTCCAGATTCCTCCTCGCTCCGGACGTCTCGGTCTTGGAAAGAATGTCATCACCTCACTTCAGATATCTCGATCGTAGAAAGAGTGTCATCACCTTGCTTCGGATGTCTCGATCTGGGAAAGGGTGTTGGTTCTGGGTCCAGTTGTATAAGAGATGGCCATATGAGTTGCACAGTTATGAGCATAAATGTGAGTATGAGTATGTATGTGAGTTGCGTGAACTGTGTATATAAGGAAGGCTGTCTTCCATGTTTTGTATTCTTCTCCTCTTCATGCAACCTCTTGCATTCTATTCGGAATATCAATCTCACCTCCATATCCTCTGTTTCTTCTATTGTCTCTGATTCCTCCGTTTCGTCAATGCTTGTCCAGCGACATCTGTTTCTGCTCGATATGTCCATCTGAAGCTGTCTGTCTCTATCTGACATGTCCGTCTGATGCAGTCCGTCTCTCTGTCCAACACGTCCATCTGACGCTGTTCGTCTCTGTCTGACATGTCGGTCTGATACTGTCCATCTCTATCTGACATGTCCACCTGATACTGCCCCGTCTCCCTGTCTGTGACACTGGGACGTCCGGTCAATGTCAGAGTGTCAGAATAATGGGCGTTTGGAGATGTCGGACCGGAGACATCGTCCAGAGATGATGGATCAGAGGCAACATGTCCGGAGATGACAGCAACCTTAGTCTCCGAGCACCTGCTCAGGAGACAGTCTTCTGTCCTTTCCCCTTGGCGAGTCCCTCAGGTGCATTGTATATAGAGAGAATGTTTTTCCTTCGACGTTGTATCAATCAATCAGTTCACTATCTTCGTCTCTATTGATCCCTATATTCCAACAGTTTATGAGCCCGGATTGAACGCTCTGCCAATCCGCTACCCATGGATAATCACACCTGCTGTACCTGCTGCTTGGCACCTCGCTTCTGCATCTCATCCCTGCACTCTCGTTTTTTAAGCCTCAACTTTTAGAGCCGTGTCGCGTCCAACGACATCACCAAGATGGTCTGAACCAGACAATGCGTCATGTTTGCAGCCACCGAACACCCGAAACTATCGCTTGTGGAGAACAGCATGAGATCATTCCCTACTGCTGATGCCGTGACTACAGTCAATACAACGACTGCGCTGCCTCGACGATCCACCTATGTATAGGTTGAACCCACGATTTGAATCTTCATCCGAAGTCCTCCCGTGAACGAAATCGATTCTGCAGCACGAGTTTGGGAAATCCTTAGCCAGGACTACAACTCTGCCTTCACGATATTTGGTTGTTAAATACATCACGAACCGACTCGCCGTTCGCCAGGAATTGGGTGGAACTAAAGAAGCAATCCCGAATACCACCGTCAATTGCCACCTTCTTTTCGGGCCGTACCACGATCGTTCAACATTGTCACCAACGATCATGACTACAATCGGTACGACGACAGCGCAGCCTCGATAATCTACGTATCTTATGAAAGACCTAGCGATTCACAGCTACAATGTTTCTACTGCACACGAGAAGGGCACAAGGAAGCCAGCTGTCAGTTGAAGCAAGACGCAGAACGATTCAGAAAAGAAAGGTGGTCTCAGAAAGCCTCTACACAGACTGCCTGGGTGAACTTCGGGGACTACCCAAGTGGGGTTGTGGTTCACGGCTTATAGCCGATTGCAGGTATCTTTTTTGAGCCCCAAATGTTTGGGCGGAGCTGTGTGCGCGCTCAGTGATGCTGGAGCTGCAGAGGTGCCCCATACCGGAGCTGCTGTCCGCGCTTGATGTTGATGGAGCTGCTGTACGCGCTTGGTGATGCTGGAGCTGCTGGGGCGCCCCATACCAGGGCTGCTGTCCGCGTTCGATGCTGTCGGAACTGCTGTACACACTTGGTGATGCTGGAGCTGCAGTGGCACCCTATACCGGAGCTGCTGTCCACGTTCGATGTTGATCGAGCGGCTGTACGCGCCCAGTGATGACGGAACTGCTGTACGTGCCTGGTGGTGCTCGAGCTGCTATGGCGCCCCATACCGGAGCTGCTGTCTGCGTTCGATGTTGATGGAGCTGCTGTACGCGCCCAGTGATGACGGAACTGCTGTGCACGCTTGGTGATGCTGGAGCTGCAGCGGCGTCCCATACTGGAGCTGCTGTCCGCGTTCAATGTTGATGGAGCTGCTGTACGCGCCCAGTGATGATGGAACTGCTGTACACGTTTGGTGATGCTGGAGCTGCAGTGGCGCCCCATACTGGAGCTGCTGTTTGCGTTTGATGTTGATGGAGCTGCTCTCTACTCTCAATGCTGACAAATGGCCAGATCATCCATCGAATCAGTCTGGGAATTGGCCTGGTATCCAGGGGAAGCTTCCGGTGAAGCACAGGCAGATGGTTCAACAGGTTTTCTTTCCCTCTCTCTTATTTCTTTGGTGCATGCACTCTTTCTCCTATGTCTGTAGTTTTCCCATAAGGTTTTTTATATGGTTATGAGTTTTAACGAGGCATCCGAGGATACTGAGTTCCACTGTTTTTGTTTCTTTTCTCTGCAACTGTTTGTTGCTATACTGGTGGTTTCATTTTCTTCTTCTCTCCTGTGTTCCTTTGCATCTTCCGTATGAGTGGAAGTGTCAGAATAATGGGTGTCCGGAGATGACGAACTGGAGATGGTGTCCGGAGATGACGGACTAGAGGCAACATGTCCGGAGATGACAGTAGCCGTAGTCTCCGAGCACCAGCTTTGGAGACAGTCTTCCATCCTTTCCCCTTGGCAAGTCCCTCAGGCGCATTGTATATAGAGAGAATGTTTTTCCTTCGACGTTGTATCAATCAATCAGTTCACTATCTTCGTCTCTATTGTTCCCTATATTCCAACACAGAGTGACAGTAATATCGAACTAGTCAGGTTTCTCGATAGTCACGAAGGAGATGGGGCCCACGCGGTCATCACCGGCGTTCAATTATTATACAAGAATAACTTCCCCGATGATCCTCCTTCCAAGTTCGCCCACCGTTAGGGGATTCACAGCGAATAATCTAAGGGGTTCGGTTCGATATCTACGGTGCCCCCTGGCTGCAGCTTGAGTGCCTGATCGCACATGGCTCCATGGCAACGGCTTGCTCGATGGATCGCTTGTGGCGCTTCAGCGGATCGTTTGGATGGAGACCGTCACGAATCTCGCAGGACAAGCTCGTAAGCACCGCTGCCAGGGCCGCTGTCACCCTCGCCATCCTATGGCTTGACCTTGTCTCCGCTGCCACAGCCACGGTCATCCTCCGTGCCAAGGCGCCTTGCTCGATTATATCGTTCTGGTTGTCACGAACCTGGCGCGACAGGCTCCTTGGCGCTGGCACTGGTGCCACTCTCACCCTTGTCACCCTGTGGCTCATTCTCGTTTCTGGTGCCGCAGCCGCAGTCATCCTCCGCACTTAGGCGCCTTGACCGATCTCCGCCAAATTGGTCTGGTAGCGATATCCCTGACCGCTGGCCGGTCTAGACCTCTCTCCTTCGTCTCCGTTATGTTACTTGCAGGTCCTTCTCTTGTCATCGTTATGCATGTCGTTTCCTGTTGATTATTCTTACGTGTCCTTTCTCCTGTCCGCTACGTTTGTTGTTTCCTGTTGATGAATCTTGCACATCCTCCTCCTATGATCGTTACGAGTATTGGTTCCCCTTGATTAAGTTGTACGTCATTTTCCCTGTTCCTTACCGTTACTGCTTGCGCGTCCTTTCTCCTGTTGCCACGAGTATAGTGTTGGCCGCGTGGTGGCCGAGTGCGATCATGTGTTTTCCTTGGGCGCTGCAATCGAGTCATGATGTTAGACGGAGGAACTGTGTCAGTCTTGCAGGCAAGCTGTGATTCCACAGAGGGATCGGAAAGGTATAAAGGAGCGTGGTAGCTAGTCTGGAGATTCTTCTCCACGCAATCTATTATCCTCACAACACCCCCCAAAACTTCACTGTTTTTGTGACACCAAAAATCTTATTTTCCAATTAAGTTTTTAACAACCCTGGAAACCCAATCAGGAGTTGGCCAATAGTTTATTAAATAGAGGCCGCACCACTCCAGAACCCTCCTGGGAATTTTCCCTCCTGTCGCTGCCTGTTTTCAGTGATTTTGGCTCGTGTCGCCAAACTATCACCACCTCGCTAAAAGGCTTCATGTGCACCAACAACCCCGGTCATGGATCCCTTGACGACTTTCTCCGCCCAAACACCCCGGCCACCACCGAAATCTCTGCGCACAGCACCCCAAGAGCCCGCTCCCAGCAGCACCCCTCGCAACAACACCTTCAACCTCCCACGGTCGCAGCCTCATGGTCACCCTCCCCCGCAAAGGGTGCGCGCAAGGAAAACGACACTGACTCTGACTCTGACTCCGACTCTGATGACTCTGAAGACGAAGGAAGGGAAGAAGACGACGACAACGCCATAGACTTCCAACACACAGAACATGTCACTGCAACGTAGGTGATCGGAGGTGACATGAACGACCCCACCAGTACTGCCCCCCAGATGGCAGCCCCACTCAGCCCAGAGCACGCTGCACTCCGTGCCGACATCGAAATCATCACCAGCAACCTGCTAGACCAATTTACCAGAACCATTAGCGCTGAGATATCCGTGCTTTTCGCCCAAAACAACACCACATTTCAAATCGCCAGGAACAGCCTGACCAAGCAAATCGCCACGCTGGGCACCCGAGTTACCCAAATGCAACAACAACGCCTCTTGGCCGTACAGGGCTCTGCCGCCACCGCTAAGCTAACCAGGGGCCCAAGCAACACCGGCTCCACCCCAAAGAAAGAGAAAAAGAGAAAGGGGAAGGGAGCCACCGAGAACAAGTACAATGCCAACAACCCTCCGACCAATAATGGCACCAGCACCCGCACATACGCCGACGCCGCCAAAGCGCCCATCGTCCAACCACACCCACCAACCGAACACGCCACACACACCACCAACGTCGAAGGATGAGAGAACTTGAAGAAGAAATCCCAAGGAAGGAAGCCTGCCACACCCAAGCTTATCCCGACCATGTACCCCCAAGCCGAGCGCAAGGTCACGTGCCACTTTCCGGCCGCGTCCCCCACTGAAGCTGGCACCCATGCTGAACGAGACTACATCGCCCGCCAAGTCGTCGCGAACGCAGCCCTCCACCGAGTCAACAAAGCCCTAGTCGACAACCAGGATGTAACCGCCCCCCTCTTCCTCCACGCCCGGGTAACCATGCGTGGATCCATCATCTTCACCACCACCAACACCCAAAACAACATCATCTATGAAGACTACACAACAATCATCGCCGACGCCATCTCCGACTATGGCAAGTGTGAGAAGGTCGAAAATGGGAAGTGCTTCAGCCAGTTCCTGCTCCACGGACTCCCGACCCACCTCTCACTGCCCAATATCTCCGACAGCATCGCCACCAACTACCCCCTGCTGATCAAGTGCCAGACGCCACGCTGGCTTACCCCGGCAGACCGACGCGAACAAAGAGCAACCTCGACGATAGTCATGACCCTCAGTGGCAGCACCAAGAAGGCTGACATTGGATGACACTACCTCACCATGTGCAACCACGAATACCAACTTGACGACTACATCTCATACAGAAGAAGCACCCAGTGTCAGAACTGCCAGGGCTATGGGCACCCCGCCGCCCGATGCAAAAATCCGTCCCGATGCGCTGTCTGTGCGGATGCCCACGAAACAAAAGACCACCCATGCACCATCCCGGCCTGCAAGAGAGGCCCCACCTGCACCCACCCACCAATCTGCTGTGCCAACTGCAACGTCCCCCACAAGGCCAGTGACCCTAACTGTTCCACACGCATCAAGATCCGATTCTTCAACAACAACACAAATATGATGGCCACGACCATCCCGGGAGACGGCACCATGGCGGGAATGACCGAATAAAATGCCCCCACATGCCGTCGGGTCCATGCAGCTGTTGAACTGCGTGAGAGGCCATGCGACTACCATTTCAACATTTCGAGATTTTGCGAGAAAAACAGAAAACCTTATCTGCCTTATCCAAGAACCATGGTGCGACAGACATCGAAACCCACCACTCCTACTGAACTTCAACCTCTTTCTCCCAACACCTACGAAGCCCAGATTTGCCACATACATACGCCAACTCCCTGGACTCAGCGCCACCACCACCTTCACAGCCCAGGACTCCTTCCTAGACACCACCATCACACTGCAACAAGAACAACACACCACTAGCTTCACCATCTTCAACCTGTACTCACCCGGAAGACCAGAACCGCTGGCAGCCCTTCTCCCCTCACTCAACATCCCAGGAAACTGCCTAATAATGGGCCACCTCAATGCGCACCACCCATGGTGGCAGGGCCCCCTGCCCCACACAGCCCGCACCTCCCCCACAAGCCATGCCATCGCACACTGGCTCGAACACATAACTTCCACCTCCAAAACAAACTAGCAATCCCCACCCACCACCCCAGGAATGGAAGCAACCCCTCCACCATCGACCTATGCCTCACCCACGGGGACACAACTAGGTCTGCCCTCTCACTAGCAATCGACAATGATACCACCTCAGACCACAGCTCCCTGACCCTCACCCCGTCATTGCCATATACCACCCCACCACCTAAACCCTTCCGATGCTGGGCAAAAGCCAACTGGAACAGCTTCGGCAGCTACATACAAAACACACGAATGGACCTCTCACACCTCCAAGGCCCGGAAGCTACCCTTTGCGCAATCAGCAACATCACCCTCCTCATCCACCACACCACAGAAGCCACCATCCCATACAAACGCCAAAGGAAGGCGGAGGCACCCTGGTGGAATCACAGCCTCACACTGGCGAAAGAAGCCACCAAACAGGCAGATAGAAGAGCCCGTCTCACCCCCACCGACACCAACAGACAAGACAGCCAATACAAATGCCGCAAATGGACGACAATGGTACGCAACACAAAAACGACATACCATGTCCACCGACTGCAAACGCAACCAGAACCATCTGGAAAACAATCCAACGCCACAGCACCCACAATAAACCCATCCCCACAGTCGAGGGACAATCCGATTTCGGAGACAAGTGCAAAGCCCTACCGAATGCACGCTTCCCCCAGTCAACTTGGCCCCACGGACACCCCTCCCCCCTGACCTCCTTACCCACACGAGAGACATACACCACAACAAAAGACCAGTCACAATACACGAAACACGCCTGGCCATCACACACCTGAAATATGATACATCGGTAGGAGCAGATGACATCTCCTACACCACCCTCCGGCAATTCAACGAAGCAGCCCCACTCCTCCTCCCCAACCTCTTTACAGCTTGCCTCACATGGAGTGTCCACCCCCCAGAATGGAAAATGGAAAACTGCGTGGTCGTCGCCAAGCCCGGCAAGAAATCCTACTTACAACCCAAATCGTACTGGCCAATCTCACTTCTATCATGCTTCGGCAAACTGCTAGAAATCATAATTGCGAAACGACTAGCCCATGCCGCACAAATATGCGGGGCCACACACCCCTCACAGATGGCTGCGCAGGTAGAGAACTCCGCAGTCGACGCCCTCCTCCGAACAATCGACCCAATCACCAAGGCAATCAGCCAGAAGACAGCATCAAATAAATTCCAACTACAACTGGCGGAACTCACCCACGACATCGAAGGCGCATTTAACCAGATCCACCCAGCAACACTCCAAGAAGTCATGCTGCAACAGCGGATGCCACTCTACCTCACGAACTGGGTCACAGCATTCATCACGGACAGGAAATTCACATTTGGCTTTGATCAACACACCGAGCAACCCCAACCATACGAGTGCGGCATACCACAAGGATCCCCCATCTCACCAATTCTCTTCCTCATCTACAGCAACACAATGCTAGGAAAACAACATCACCCCTCCGATGCAACTGACACCTCCTACGTAGATGACGTCTGCATGGTCCAAATGTCACCCACTGTGTCCAGAGCCAACACCCTACTCGAAGAAAGGACAGACCAACACCTACAGAGGGGACCCTGCCTGGGACTCACCTTTGCCCCCCCAAAAACGAAACTCCTGTACTGCCTCCCCCTCACCAGTAAGGATAAAAACAAAAGCCTCGCCTCACACCTGACCCTCCGAATTGAAAACAACACCATCATGGCAACACGCCAGATTAAATACCTGGGAGTGTTCATCGACGAATCATGCAGCTTCCTCCTCCACGCCACAATAGCCACAGCCAAAGGAAACAAAACACTTGGCAGCCTAGGCTTCATATGCCACTGGTCACATGGCATCCCCGCACACATCGCCCACCATTTGGCAATGATGGTGATACTGCCAACCATGTTCTGGGCATCACCAGCATGGTGGACAGGCACCCCAATGGTAACAGCTACCCTCAGCACCAATTATAACTCGATTGCCCGATGGATCACAGGTCTCCCACTCAATACCAGAACCTCCAACCTTCTCACAGTCGCCCAATTACCACCCCTGGAAGCATACCTGGACTACCTGTCACTACGATACGCCATACGCCTCCACTTCCTCCCATCCCAACATGCACTTGGCCCCTCGCGGGCCGCACCAAACACCTCCCCCAGCCTCCCGGGGCTCCACCGCCTATACAATCTAAGCAAACACCTGGTAATGGGCAAACTGGAAAACCGGACAAGTATATCGTCAGTGGAAGAGGCCCCCATCACCCCATCCCCGAACCCAGACAAAACAACCCAACCTCAAAAACTCCACGAACAATGGCTCGAATCATAAGGAAACCACACCATAATCATATACACGGACGGCTCCAAACTCGACAATGGGTCAACTGGATGTGGGTGGGCAATCTATCACTGCGGCGGCCAACACTTATACCGACTGGACAAGGGCAGCTGTTACCTAGGCAGCCGGGCTGAGGTGTATGACGCCGAACTACACGCGGTCCAAGAAGCAGTCTCCACTCTCCTCACCACCACAGCCCCACGGGGCACAGTCTTCATCTGCATCGACAACCAAGCGGCAATGGCCACACTAAACTTTAACAAACACAACCACGAATATGCTCGACGGACCCTTGACTCTATCGAAGACATACGCACCCTCGGCTGGCAAATCTCAAGCACCTGGTGCCCATCTCATTGCAACATTAGAGGCAACGAGAGGGCCGACACACTCGCCAAGCAAGGGGCCGGCAACTCGGTTCCATGCCGCTTCGCACTTACAACAAAAACCTGGCTACTCGCGCAAGCGCGAGCACAGTTCATGGAACAATGGAAGACTCAGCTTCCCCTCTCCATGCCATCGTTCACCTTCCCCAAACACCTCCAAGAGGTGGAATGGGCCGACACACGAGCTCTCTGGCGAGTCTTCTGCAACCGTGCACCAACCAACCCACCCCCTAACATCTCCGCTGACCCCTGCCCATGCGGCATGGACCTCGCCACCTCTCACCACCTCCTCCGGGAATGCCAACTGCTGAGTACGCAGCGAACAATCCTCCAACGCGCCACCACAGGGGACATCCACACCCCACAATTCATCACGTCACCAGAAAATGCACTCCCACTCCGCAAATTCCTCCGCGCAACCAGCCTGAGCCACTCCACGCACCTTCGCTTCGCGGGGGACCAACCTACAACACAAGGCACCGAAGACCCAGGTTCAGACACGCCTGAACCAGACTTCGGCGCCTTTGAAAATTAAAAACAATCACACGAATGAAACGACGAAGCTCGAAGAAGGACGGACCGGGACGAATATCCTTTGTACTATAGGAGGGTTTCCTTGCTCGAACGTTTCTGTAGCGTGTCTTTCATAGCGTTGGAATTCTGTTTCCTTGGTGAGAATACGTTCTTGGCGGAAGGGAAAAATGGAAGCCCCATGGGGGTGGTATGGCGAGGAGGAGCGCATATTACCTGTAGTGTAAAGCGCAATAGATCGAAGTCGCATATTATCCTTTACTCCACCGGAAAATTTTCGTTTGCCGCCAAACAACTTTTTATTCCCACCACCGATTTCGCTGGAAATACCCTCTGGAGCTTCATATCTCCACGGTCTTTCCATCTACGAACTCGCTGGCCACCTCTCACTTTTCTGTTGTTGCTGTCCACCCGATTTCGCTCCGCGTCACGGTCGCGCGGTAACCGAACAACACCCACCCCCGCCCAGGAAAGTGGACACCTGTCCACGAAAACTCTGCATCACCATGGCAACCATCTTCCCCTCCATGGCAAAGGGCAAAGCTAGCCAAACAACAAACCCGTCACTTGGGGGGAGTTCCTCCACCCCACCACCAATCACATTCACACCACCACCGCCCCCAATCCCTACCCCACAACAGAGTATCCCCCTCGACATGTTCAACGCAGAGTTGGACTATGCGCCCGACTGGGACCACGATACCGACACACTGGCCAGTTTCCTCACATGGAAATCCGAACTGGACCACACCACTGCTACCAATGACACCACCGAACGGCTACTTGAACCAATTTGCCGTTTCATCTGCGCCGAATGAACACACCAATTCGCAAAGCAATCAGTTACCGTCAAAATCTCTGGCCTCAAAGAGATGAAGGAGAGGGACCTGGAGATGCAGAAGCAAATCTCCCAGTTGACCAACACCATCACCAAGCTCTTGGAGCAAATCGCCACCCTATCAGCACGCCCCATCTCCGCTGCCACCTCCATAGCCCCCAGAGTTGTGCCGGCACTCCCCCTACAATGCCAGAAGCCACCCACCACCACCAAGCCTCCCCCAGGTCCTGCACCAACCTACGCACAGGTAGCAGAAAAACAGCCAAGGGAGTTTACGGAGGTCAGGAGCAAGAAGAAGGCAAAGAAGGAGACAATCCTCCCGAAGCCTTACCCGACGGGGGACAGGCTGTTAATCTTCAGCCTCACGACCGCACCCAATGACCGTAAGGAGGCTGCAGACTGCGCACTCCAAGTGGCCAACAAGACCATCACCACCCATGCCGACATCGAACACATGCCCCTCATCCTGGCTAACATCACTGCCACCAACAACCTCATTTTCACGGTCGCGCCTCAGCACCTGAGTACCAGCTACGAACCATACCTAGCCATCCTCGAGGAGGCACTCCACGAATTACCAATCGCATCATCCAGGGTCAGCCAGCGATGGACCCGTTTCATCGTCTATGACATCCCGACCACTGCCACACGCGAATCTGCCTGTACCGAAATCGAATCATCCTACCCGTCCCTCCGAAAGGGCCAGACACCACTTTGGCTCAACAGCCCTGAACGCCACCAGGGTAAAGAGGCCTCCTCCATGATCGTCACCTTTATAGGTGAGATTACGAAGAAGTCTCTCGGTGCCACCAGCCTCGCCATGTTCAACCGCGAATGCACTATTGCCAAATACATCACCTATGGCCCCACCACCCAATGCAACAAATGCCAGACCTTTAGGCACCCAACGCAATGCTGCACCGCCAGCAACCACACCTGCGCTGTGTGTGCACAACCCCACCCCACCAAGGATCATCCGTGTGCGATAACGAACTGCAGAGCAGGGTACTCTTGCAACCACCCGCTGATCCGCTGCGCCAACTGCCTACAACCACACAAAGCCTTCGACCGAAGCTGCTCCACCTATGTCAAGATCACGCTGGGAATTCTCCGCGACAATGCGGCAACCACTGACACGATGATGGCCGTCTAGAGAGCGCTCAAAAGGTAAAGGTATTGCACTACCTCCTTTACCGAAGTTTCCTCCCACCACAAGTCTCCTTCATAATGTACCCACAAAACGCTTTGATTTTGGCCAATGGGGAGGATGGGTTGTCATGAGTCTTTCTGTACGGTCGCTTGCTGTTACGATTTCTTTGGTGCCATGCTTTTACGATTCCTTTGGTGCTGTGCGTTTACTTTTCGGCGGTAACGGGAAAGATGGAAGCCCCATGGGGGTGGTATGGTGGGTGGAGCACATATAGTCTGTAGTACTGAGCGCAATTGATTGAAGTCGCATATTATCCACCCCACCACCCCCAACCTTCCGCGAGCGCAACAGCAACAACTTCTCCCCACGGCCATCAGAGTCTATGTCAGAATAATGGGCGTCCGGAGATGACGGACCGGAGACAGCGTCCGGAGATGACGGACCAGAGGCAACATGTCTGGAGATGACAGCAGCCTTAGTCTCCGAGCACCGGTTCGGGAGACAGTCTTCCGTCCTTTCCCCTTGGCGAGTCCCTCAGGCGCGTTGTATATAGAGAGAATGTTCCTCCTTCGACTTTGTATCAATCAACCAATTCACAATCTTCACCTTTTATCGATCCATATATTCCAACAGGTTATGAGCCCGGATTGAACACTCTGCCAATCCGCTACCCATCGATAATCGCACCCGCCGTACCTGCCGCTTTGCACCTCGCTTCTGCATCGCATCCCTGCACTCTCGTTGCTTAAGCCTCAACTTTTGGAGCCGCGTCGCATATGACGACATCGCCAAGATGGTCTCAACCAGACAACGTGTCACCTTTGCAGTAGCCAGCCTTTACAACGCCCGAAACTACCGCTCGTTCGAGAATGACATGAGATCATTCCCTACTGCCGAGTGCCCTCAAGATTGTTACCCACAACAAAATATTCCGTCGCACTCTGACATGGTGTACTGCCTAGGGCCGTGACTACAATCAGTCCGATGACCGCGCATCGACGATCTACCTATCAGTTGAACCCATGATTCAAGCCTTCATCCAAAGTCCTCCCGCAAACGAAATCGATTCTGTAGCCCGCGTCTGGGAAATTCTTGGCCAGGAATACGACTCTGCCTTTACGATGTTCGGTCGTTGAATACATCTCGAGCCTACTCGCCGTTCGCCAGGAATTGGCCAGAACCGACGAAGCGATCTCGGATACCACCGTCGTTTGCCACTTTCTTTTCGAGCCGTACCACTATCTTTCGATATTATCGTCGGCGTTCCCAACGACAAACATTAGGGGGAGGAGCTATGTGCGCCCTCGGCGATGATGGAGTTGCTGCGGCGCCCCACACCGGAGTTGACGTATGCGCTCGGGGAGCTGTGTGCGCGCTTGGTGATGAGGAGCAGCTGTGGCGCCCCACACCGGAGCTGATGCATGCGCTCGGGGAGCTGATGTGCGTGCTTGGTGATGCTGGAGCTGCTGCGGCACCCCACACCGGAGCTGTCGTACACTCTCAAAGATGTGATTGCTGTGTTCATTTGGGAATACGGGAGCTACTGCGGCGTCCCCATACCGGAGCAGTCGCACATGCCTTATGATGGAGTTGCTATTTACACTCAATGCTGACAATAGACAGATTTTCTTATGGATCGGCCTGGAAATCGGCCTGGTATCCAGGGGAAGCTTCCGGTGAAGCACTTGGCAGGTGGCTGAACAGGTTTTCTTTCCCTCTCCTTTCGTTCTTTGGTGGATGCACTCTTTCTCCTATGTCCATGGTTTTCCCATGAGGTATTTTACACGGTTATGAGTTTTAACGAGGCATCCGAGGATACTGGGTTTCACTGTTTTTGTTTCTTTTCTCTGCAACTGTTGCTATACTGGCGGTTTCGTTTTCTCCTCTCCTGCGTTCCTTTGCATCTTCCGTACGAGGGAAAGTGTCAGAATAATGGGCGTCCGGAGATGACGGACCGGAGACGGTGTCCGGAGATGACGGACCAGAGGCAACATGTCCGGAGATGACAGCAGCCTTAGTCTCCGAGCACCGGTTCAGGAGACAGTCTTCCATCCTTTCCCCTTGGCAGGTCCCTCAGGCGTGTTGTATATAGAGAGAATGTTCCTCCTTCGACTTTGTATCAATCAACCAATTCACAATCTTCACCTTTTATCGATCCATATATTCCAACAGTCTACCTGTGATGGGTGAGGGCATCTACAACACTTCCTCTGTCACGCCATCACGACAGATCCAACTGTTTCTTTTCCTGTCACGCTCGCGCGACAGGAAATGACAACTACTCACTGGTCGCGTCTTTTGCGTCGGCGAGACCAGACCCCTCCTCCAAACGCCGGGGGCATGGCTTTGACCCTGAAAAGTCAGCCAAGCCCACACCCACCTACACCTCGGCTACAGCAGGACCCCTGTCCTGGCTGCCAGCCACCAACCACAACCCCTCCCGGTGGCCGTGCGTACCCACACACGCAACCACTGGCCCACCACCACCCAGCGGCTGCGAGTTTCGGCTTGCGAAAACCGCCACCACGATGCCCAGTGGTCGTGGCCTTTGGCTTGCATATCCACCAGGCCCCCCGGCGGTTGTATGCCCAGCACATACGGCCAACAACCCAAACTAACCCCTGCCGCGACGGCTGCACACACCCGCGTATGCATCCAACGGCCCACCACCACCTGGCAGCTGTTGGCCACAGCCCACACTGCCCCAAACACCTCCAGCAATCGAGTGCCCCGGCACATCCGAATGCCAAAACACCACCACCTGATGACTGATGGCCCCAGCCTCGTCACCACCAAACCACACAGTTGCGGGCTTTGGCACGTGCGACCAACCCACCACACGGTCGCGGGCTCCGGCATGCGCGACCACACACCTTTTCCTTTTTTCTCGGGTTGTTGTTTTTCCTTGGTGCCTCTTCTTTCCTTTTGAGATGACTAGAAGGCGAGCCCGGGCCTGTATACTTTGTGCTTCGCGCCATAGCTAGATGGGTACTGAGAGGGTGGTCCGATCCCAGAGGGACTGTTTGTAGGCTAGCAGCAGGAGGGGAACGTTTATCAGAAAGATGGGAGCCTCATGGGGGTGGTACGGCAAGGAGGAGCGCATATTACCTGTAGTGTAAAGCGCAATAGATCGAAGTCGTATATTATCTCTCTCCACAGACCTCTCTCTCTATCTCCGTGACCCGGTGCTGTGACCACCACCTGTAAGAACAAGTAAGAAATAAGGGCGAAGAAGGATACTGCCACAGCAACTCCGAATACCGCAATGATACCATACCGGGCGTGAAGAGATAAGGGTGTGAAGAGATAAGGGCGAAGAAGGATACCGCCGCAGCGAAGCCTAATACTGCAACGATACCACGCTGGGTGTGAAGAGATAAGGGCGAAGAAGGATACCGCTACAGCAAAGCCGAATACCGCAACAATATCACGCCGGGCATGAAAAGATAAGGGCAAAGCAGGATACCGCCACAGCGAAGCAGGATATACCCCAACGAGACCCCCTACGTTGCCTGTCGAGCAGCACGGACTAGGGAAACAGGATCTTGACACTGGTAGCGATATCCCTCAAACTCAACCACTGGCCGGTCTAGATCCTTCTCCTTTGTTTCCGTTTGGGTATGCTTACGCGTCCTTTCCCCTGTTGTCTCTGTTATGTTGCTTGCGCGTCCTTTCTCCTGTTGTCGCCGTTATGTTGCTTGTGCGTCCTTTCTCCTGTCATCGTTACATATGTTGTTTCCCTTTGGTTATGCTTGCATGTTCTTTCTCGGTTCCTTACTGCTTGCATGTCATTTCTGCTGTTGCCACGGATAGAGTGTTGGCTGCGCGGTGGCCGAGGGCGATCATGTGTTTTCCTTGGGCGCAGCGATGGCGTCATGATGAGGAGGAACTGTGTCAGTCTTGCGGGCAAGCTCTGATTCCACAGAGGGAAGGAAAAGTATAAAGGAAGGGTGCGGTAGCTAGTCTGGAGATTCTTCTCCACACAATATATTATTTATCTACCTTGACCTACCTTCACATATCTCTGAGCGGCGTGACGAGAGCAGCGCTAGGATCTCGGATCACTCGCGCCGATGACCATCGGGTTATCCAGCAGCGTGACAAAGTGATCAAGGATCGCCTTCAACGAACAACATCGAGATACGATTATCTATACACCGGGTCCTAGCGCGACGAGTAACCCGGGACCACCTATGACGAACCCGCAACACCACCACACACACCATGCCGCGCCATACAAAATGGAACAGCGGCGCGTATGCCGCACTGGGCAGAACGGAACACCGCTGTGTATGCTGCGCCGAGCGGAATGGAAGACCACCACACATACCAACAGGGGTGCCAGACAGAACGGAACCCCGCCGCATATGCTGCGCCGATCAGAACGGAAGAATGCCACACATACCGCGCTGGGCAGAACAGAGGACCGCTGTGCATACTGAAGGCCATGCCAGACAGGAAAGAACACCGCCGCGTATTCCGTGCCGGGCAGAAAAGAACACCGCCGCGTATGCTGCGCCAAGCGGAATGGAAGACCGCCAGATAGGACAGAACACCAGCGCGTATATTGCGCCATGTAGAACGGAACACCGCCGCGTATGCTGTGCCGAGCAGAACGGAAGACCGCCACATATACTGACGGCTGTACCAGACAGAACGGAATCCCGCCGCGTATCCCGCACCGAGCAGAACGGAACACCGCCGCGTAAGCTACGCCAAGCGGAACGGAAGACTGCCACGCATACCCACGGCCGTGCCAAACAGAACAGAACCCCGCCGCATATGCCGTGCCAAGCGGAAGAGAGGACTGCCGCGCATATCGAAGGCCACGCCAGACAGAACAGAACGCTGCAGCATATGCCACACTGAGCAGAACGGAAGACCCTTGCGCATACCGAACGCCGTGCTGGTTAGAACAGAACACCACCGTGCACACTGACTGCCGCGGTGAGCGGAACGGAAGAATGCCGTGTACACCACACCAACCATGAGGAAGACGACAAGCGATGATGCCACAACAGGCGTGAGGAAGACGACAACGGCAATGCCACCCTGGGCATGAGGAAGACGACAAGCGACGATGCCACAACGGGCGTGAGGAAGACCACAATGGCGATGCCACCCCAGACATCAGGAAGATGACAAGCGACAATGCCACGACGGGCGTGAGGAAGACGACAATGGCAATACCACCCTGGGCATGAGGAAGACGACAAGCGACGATGTCACGACGGGCATGAGGAAGACGATAACTGCAATGCTACCCCAGACATGAGGAAGATGACAAGCGACGATGCCACGACGGGCGTGAGGAAGACGTCAACAGAGATGCCACGATGGGCGTGAGGAAGACGACAACAGAGATGCCATCCTGGACATGAGGAAGACAACAAGTGACGATGCCATGACGGGCGTGAGGAAGACGACAACGCAGGTGCCACGATGGGTGTGAGGAAGACAACAATGGAGATGCCACCCTGGGCATGAGGAAGACGACAAGCGATGATGTCACAACAAGCATGAGGAAGACAACAACGACGATGCCACGCCGGGCATAAGGAAGACAACAACGGAGATGCCACGCTGGGCATGAGGAAGACGACAAGTGACAAGGCCATGACGGGCATCAGGAAGACGACAACGATGATGCCACCAGGTATGAGCAAGACTGGGAGCACGACGACTCGCCAGCACTGAAAGAATGACACTGTGCTACAGTAAAGACCACCGGGTGGCAGTAGACGAAGGCCGCGTAAGACCTCAAAGGCCGCGCGGAAGACTGGGAGCATAATGCCTCACCAGCACTAAAGGCTACGTCGAGGGACATTCTTAGAATTCACCTGAAACAGTGGGAAGTACTTACCTGCGCCAGTGAGCTGATCGAACATGGCCCGAGAGCCGAACGAACGCAAGACCTACCAAGTAGACGCGACAAGGAGCTACGTTGCCTGTCAAGCCCAAAAGACAGAAAACAGAAGTTGGGGTGAGGTTTTTGACAGAGACGTCAGCTTATAGCTGATTCAAGTCACGACCCCACGTTGGCCCTTGGCTACGGCCTCGTGGATTATACCCTCAATGGGGGTTCTATGCATGCCGACCGATATGTTGCCCATCAGACCCTTCCTATCTCCCGCCTAGACTCTCGAGCTCCTCATGTATCCTTCCGTCTCCTTCCCGATCAACTGTCGTCCTGCTTGCCGCTTAGATGTATCATTGATTCAGGCCGCAGACCCGGTGGCTGCCGGAGGATTGCAGGTATCGCAGTGGCGGATCGCTCGTGGTGCTGTGGCGACGACTCGTCCGATGGATCGCTCATGGTTCCGTGGCGATGACTCACTTGTAAGGGGATGCTCGTTGACCCGATGTCTTGGTGACCGGTAGGTGGTCCATTGATGATTGACCGTTTTGTCGTTCCTGATTCCACTGGTGATTCCGATGACCTCCGGTTGGCCCCTGCTCGATGGCGGGTCATCATCGGTGGGTCGTCGTATAAGTATCTGGCTCGGCAAAGTCACGTGCTGTGGGGAACTTACTCCGCACTGTGACGTGAAAACTCTTCGCCTTGGCACTAGACTTCATCAGCGTATCACAGATAATCTCTCGATTTCGATCGGAAAGTAGTGCTTCTCCATATCCTCCTAAGAGTGGTCAGAGCAGGTCCTCTGTTCTGTCGTCGTGATTGGGTGATGCGATCTGGGTTGTGTGCAGGGTTGATTACGCTACTCGACGTGAACCAGAGCAACGAACCCTCAACCGTACCAGCTATCCTTTCTTCGGCTGCGACGGCGTCAAGGCATAACTCCGTCCCATATCTTCCCCAATAGACTCTCGATCTGTTCCTGTGGTGCGGTCCTGTAGCTGTGCTTGCACTTTCCCGATCACGAGCTGGTACTTGGTCCGGGGGCTACCCAGCACGACAGTATTGGCTTGAAGTCAAGCCTCCGCTTCAGTATTCGGCTCGACTCATTGTCCCTCACCTTGGTATGGTGTATGCCCTGCATCATAACCATTGTAAGCCTTCTCAGATAAGAGGGGATACGCTCACGCTTCTGTGTGCTGGCAGAGCCCAGAGTTCATCACCATAATTGGGTGTCAATGACAAGGATGTGAGTGGTAGCATCATCCCTCGTATCTCCTGACATGGGGTGCAGCAGTATCGCCTCGGGCCTCTAGGCTGTCTGTGACAATACAGCGATTCCCAACTCGTGGTGTTGTTCCTCTGGGCCGTGCCTCTGGAAACATCCCCGCTCCTATTCCGCGACCTGGACTCGCAACTCCTTGCGTTCCCATTTTCCTTCCAATTTCTTCTCTATCCTATGATAACCACCAAGGTTGTCTTTCTCTGCGGCAGCACTTGTGCTTTCCCGGTCTGCACCTCTACTTGGCCCGGGGTCCTCCGGTGCTGCAGAGTCAGTTGACCCGAGTCGAGCCCCGACAGTATTGGTTGCCCGGTCTCGATGTGCCGTCCTAAGCCTGTGTGACGAGTTTCCGATACCTTTCTGTCCGGTCCGTATCCGAATTCCGACCCCTTGTATTTAGGGTGTAATACTGTCTGACCCGTCCGTCTGATGCTGTCCATCTCGGTTCAAGACGTCCGTTCGATACTATCGATCTCGTTGTCCGCCACATCCACCTGATGCTGTCCGTCTTGTTGTCCAACATGTCCACCTGATGCTGTCTATCCCGTTCCTGTTCCCGTTCCCACTTCTGTTATGCCTCTGTTTCTCTATTGCTTCCGTTCCTGTTTCCAAGCCCATTAGAGTACCTTAGAACTCCTTGCTCCTGCCCACTGCCATTACACCTAATAGGACTGCTCCAGTGGTTAGATGACCTAATGTCACAAATCTGGCGTAACAGGCTTATTGGTGCCAGTGTCGAAGCTGCTCTCACCCTTACTGCCCTGTGGCTCCTCCTCATTTCTGCTGCTAAAGCTGTGACCATCCTCTTCCTCTAGACATCTCGCCGATCACATCACTCCGGTAGTGATATCTCTCGAACCTGTTCTCCAACCACCGGCCAGTCTAGGTCCTTTCTCCTTTGTCTCCGCTATGTTGTCTACGTATCTTTCTCACCTATACAGTTCCCCGTTGATTGTGCTTACACGTCCTTTCTCTGTTTCATTACTGCTTGGATGTCTATGTTGCTTTACTTGCATGTCCTTCTCCTGTCATCATTATGTATGTTGTTTCCCATTGATTATGTTGCACATGTTTCCTCTGTTACTGTTTGCGCGTCCTTTCTCCTGTTGTCTCAAGTAGAGTGTTGGCTGCATGGCAGTCAAGTGTGATTATGTATTTTTCTTGGGCACTGCGATTGAATCATGATGGATAGGAACTGTGTCAGTCTTACAGGCAAGCTGTGATTCCACAGAGGGAAGGAAAAGGATAAAGGAAGGGTATGGTAGCTAGTCTGCAGATTCGTCTTCACATAATCTATTATCCTCACAGCACCCCCCAAAACTTCACTGTTTTCGTGACACCAAAAATCTTATTTTCCAATTAAGTTTTCAGCAACCCTGGAAAGCCACCTGAGGAGTCAGTCAATAGTTTATTAACTAGAGGCTGCACCACTTCGGAACCCTCCCGGGAATTTTCCCTCCTATTGCTGCCTGCTTTTCGTGATTTTAGCTCACATCGCAAAACTATCACCAACTCGCTAAAAGGCTTCATGACCACCAACAACCTTGGTCAAGGATCACTGGACGCTTTCCTCTGCCCAAACACCCCCTCAAATGCCGCGAGTAACCCACGCAGTACTCCTAATACTCACTCTCGCCAATACCCCTCCCAAACTCTCACACCCCCTATGGCTATGGCTTCCCGCTCCCCCTCTCCCACCAAGTGAGCATGCGAGGAAGACACCTCTGACTCCAAATCTGAACCTGAATCGGAGGACAAAGAATGTGAAGAAGACGACAACGAAGACACCGACACCATGGACTTCCAACCCACTGAAGACATCACTGAGACGCAAGCCATCGGCGACAACAATGGAAACCCAAACAGTACTGCCCCCCAGATGGCAGGCCCCCTCAGTCCAGAACACACTGTACTTCACAC
>Ga0307516_10001279_pt1 | contig 35000 bp, 49 predicted proteins | sample 19_EM_MG_FD_203310 | JGI IMG/M metagenome (GOLD analysis project Ga0307516, IMG submission 203310) | Populus trichocarpa ectomycorrhiza microbial communities from riparian zone in the Pacific Northwest, United States - 19_EM | ecosystem: Host-associated > Plants > Roots > Unclassified | place...
AAAAAACCAAACCCCATAATCAAAAATAAACCAAAAAAAAAAAAAACACCCCCCCCCCCCCCCCCCCCCCTCCCCAAACCCCCCATCGAATGTTGAGATTCGCTCAGGTCGCTGTCGTATCGTATACCTACATATAGTACCTCATATATGTAGTTGGGCGAAGGTACTGTAGATATTTTTCACGAGGTGAATCTTTTGCTGGGAAAAAAAGAAAAACTAGGATGGTAGTATGTATGTAGAATATGTAGGTCGGTTATCCGGTTCGACGAGGAGTAAGGTTGGTGGAGGTTGGAGTTGGGAGGAGCCAGAAACGCCGAAGAAAAAGAAGAAAAAAAACAACCCCAAATCGAATGTTAATACAAGTAACCCCTCGCCCGCCTGCCAATCCTTTCCCGTTCCATTTTTATACGGAAAAAAAGAAGGAAAAAAAAAGAAAAAAAAAGCAGAACACTGGACACACAACGCCCCACAGAGAAGGAAAACAGGACAAAATTTTTTTGTTGAAGAGAATCCCCCATTCCCGTCTGTATGGATTTTCCCCACCCCCAAAATTAGTAAGTTATATGGTGAAGCCACAGGTAGTGTGGTGCTACCTGAAATATTACGTATGTATATGAATGGCGGGGTTTCGCCTCACCGGAGGCTGCTGGTCGCGAAGTTGAATGGCATCTGACTGTACTGCCGCATCAGGTCGGTCAGTCCGGCATCGTTCTTGGGCGCCTGTTCCGACGCAAACATCGATTCGAAGTTGGAGTCGAATATGCCCGCGCTGTAGTGGCCCGCGGCGGTTGCGGGGCCGCTGGGCTGCACGCTCGCTTCTGGCGGCCGGGTCACAGTGTTGCCCATCGTCAGATCCGAGTCGCCGCGGCTGTCCGGTGTAGGTTGCTGGTCAAGGGGACCCGATGCATCGTCGTCGTTCTCGAGAAGCTCGGCATCATATTCCTGTTCTAGATTATACATCGAGTCAATCTAGGATGCACAGTTCTTTCATAAGATATGAAGAAAATAAAAGGACGGGAAGTACGCGGGGTAGCTTGCCGAGCTCTTCCATGTGTGTTTGGTATGGCGAAGGATAGTGCGAGGAGACAGGGGGGAGCTGTTGAAACTCCTGCTGCTGTGAAGGGGTGCCGCCCTGTTGTGGAGGGAGGGGATATGGTGGTTGCGATGGAGGAGTCGGCATCGTGGTGACCGATGGCGGCGAGTTACGCGACGAGGTCGGAACTGGCCGCATGTCCGGAGTGGCCTTGATGAAAACCGCGTCTAGGGATGGGCTCATCATGGACCGCTTCGGTAACGGAGCTTGTGGTCGTCGGATGACGGGACGGTGCATCTGCTGCAGCGGCGACATCACTGCCTGCACAGGCATTGGTTGGGTCTGAGGAAGGACGGTGGCATGAGGCATCGGCGGTTGCGGCGGCCGGTCATCGTACCGCGAAACAGCCCTTAACTCCGCGGTGACGTCGATCCCCTTTTCCATCAAGATGCGTTCCAGCAACGAGTTCTTATAGCGGAGCATCAACACTTCATCCGCGGCATTACGGGACGACTGCTGCAGCCCCGACAATTGCTCCTCGTGATGCTTGATTGTAGCTTCAAGATGCTTGATATATTCAGTCCTACGTTCCCGAAAAGCTGTATCGATGTGTCAACCAATGTGTCAACCGATGTGTCAAACCAACGATTAGATCACGTTCCCCATGACACATGGTAACTGCAAGATAACAGCTGGGCGTAGGGTGTTGGGTTGGGAGGGGAGGGCAGCCACGTTGGAGTGCAAAAAGATATAAAGGTAACCTACCAGCCTGGGCAGCTCTGTTCCTCATCTTCCGTTCTTCCTGCGTTGCATACACCGGCTTCCTTCCGCCCTTCCTCTTCTGAACGGGCTGGTTGATCTGCTCGGCAGCCGTGGCTTCTGGCGAGGACGCGGGAGACGCGGTCGAGCGAGGCGGGGATGTCTTGATGGCGGCCATGGCGGATTTGCGTTTGCCGGCGGACGACGACGACGACGACAGCGACGGCGGACGGACGCGGACGCGGATAGCTGTGGGAGACTACAATGTTGGGACGGTGGTCGGCGGACGGACGGCAATGACGATGGGAATACTGGGGTGTGGAGGGGGAGGGAGGGGGGGGGGTGGTTGCAGGTTTTTTGTGAAAGCTGCAAAGATTTAAGAGGAGGATTTGGCACCTGCTTAAGAGAGAAGAGGTTGGCTCACGACCGACCGGAGAGGTCGCAATTGCGTGAATCGAGATGAAAGCCGGACAAGGTCAGGTCAATTGCAATTGCAATTGCAGAGGGGTGTGGGTCTTTTGGGGGGGCGGTGTGGTGTGGGCAAGGCAAGAGCAAGGTGCAGACTTCGATGCAGTAACGAGCAGCCGTCCGCCCTGGATCACATCTCTTTTTTTTTTTTCCCCCTTCCTTCTTTTTTCTTTTCCTTTCTTTCTTTTCCTCCTCGTGGATCCTCCGCGGGGTCCTTGGTGGGACCTTACCTGTTGCAGCCTCAAGAGGGCGGTCGAGAGTTGTGGATGGGGAACAGGAATGCAGATAAACGTGTGTTCTGCCCCGCCTCCCCGTCCTCCTCCTCCTCCACCTGCCTCTCACGAGTCACAGCTCCCCTTGCAACGGGGTGGATGCTATTCCGCTTTCACTCCGCTCTGCTCCTGTTTTGTCTTCGGCTTTCCCCAAGAGGCTGCAGAAAAACCAGACAGAGAGAAGAGACGAGAGCGAACGGCCGCCAACCGAGACGCGGGAGAAGTCCGGCAAAGACTTCTTGCGGTGGGGCGCATGTTCCAAGCCTGTTCTGCGTAAGCAGACGTTCAACCGGCCGAGCCAGACGACCTCGCGAGTCGAGAAGCACGACCGCGGACCACGGCGGCGGCAGCCTGTAACTGGTGGTGGCGGACGGTGGAGGGGGTGGTGGCGACGGGGCAGGCAGCGCACGCTCTGCAGAAAGGAAGGGAGAAAAAAACGCGGAGCAGCGAATGGGAGGCACGCTAAGGGCTAGCCCAGCCAACCGACATTCGGGAACCGTCACCCGGAGTCGTCGGCGACCATTCTGGCTGCGTGGTGCGCAAACGGCTGCGAACCCGCCGTGCAGAGTCTCCTCTCCGTCCATCTCCGTCCGCCCCCCGCCCACGCACGCAGCAGATCCCCTCCTGCTGCTGCTCGTCGTCGCCGCCATCGCTCAGCCGCTCACTCGCCCGCCCGCCCTCCATCCGCCCATTCGGTCCGATCCGACCTCGCCCACCCACGGCGACGGGCTCGTGCGTCCCCTTCGTGCCCCGTGCAACTCTCGCCGGCTGGCTTTGGCATGGGTCCCGGCTGCTCGCGCACATCTTCAACGCTCTGCGCCCTCCGCCTGCGACTGACCGGTCCCCACCGCGCGTCACAAGGTCTCTTCTGCGCGTGGCGGTCGGCCTCCTCCGTCCGTGCTGTCGGTGGTTGGCCCCCGTCGGATTCGTCTCTCCCCCCCTGCCCCCTTCGTCGTATGTAGCCGTCCCCCAATCTGCCGTTTCCAACCCCCGGCCACATTAACGAAATGTCCCAGCGCGCTGGGTTCCTCCACCCTTGTCGCAGCCAGTGCAACTCTACAGCAGAGCCTCCCTCCCGTCATCGAGTCGCCCCCCCGGAACTCCTCCGTGCTGGCCGCCGTCAGAGAAGATGTCCGTCGCGGTGGATGTGTCGGCAGGAGGCACATCCATGGACCGCTCCCGCTCGTTCGCCGCTGTGAATCGTCCTTCCTCCTGTCCTCCCAGCAAGAACCGGTACGTACCGCTCGATCCGCTAGCAGAGCGCACTCGACCTCTCGACCTGTTGCGTTGCAAGGTGTGCCAACGACATGGATGCTGGTTCTCGTCCGCGGAGATGCAGCACCCGACGAAGCACACCGCCATCCCTGCCCGCAGGCCACACGCCATCTCCCCACAACTCGAGAGTGCCCACGCTCGCTCCGCATGCGCCTGCGATCAGAGACTTCCGTGTCGCACGACGCTAGCCAGCCACAGGCAGGATTCAGCACAGGAGGGGCGCACTGCAATGCGCGGATCGTCGTGGAAATTGCGTGGAGCGTTGCAGTCTTCCTCCGGTTACCCGGACACGGATATCCACACCGCTCCGCGCAGCCGCCCCCCCGGCGCCCAGCCCGCCGGAAGCAGAGGAGAACCCGCTGTTGCCCCGGTCCAGGGGTCGGACCCCTGTCCGTTGAGGTCATAATCTCGATCCAGCGCAGGTTGCAGGACTCATGACGATTGTCGAGTGGTGCTGGTCACGGGAGCGCATCCGGGATCGGCATTTATACACGGAGGGCTTGGCAGTGGGCGAGTGACACGCACAGCACACAGCCAGCTGAGGCCTCGGTGCAACACCCGCCCCCCCCCGGTCCCCCGCAGCTCGTGGCCGATGGCCATGTCCCACCGTGCACCGCGCCTTGCATATCTGAGGGAGATTTTCAACTTGCATAATTGCTCAGCTGCTGCGTAGGAGGCGAAAGTAAAAACGGAAGAAAAAAATAAATAAGCAATAGGCAATAAGCAATAGGCAATAGGCAATAAAAGCAATAAGCAATAAGCAATAAGCGGCATCGAGCACAGCAAGATTCACGGATATCTTTGAACCGGCAAACCCGATGAGGGAGGTATGCAGTGCGCTTCCGACTCCAATCGCTACATATGTACGCATGGGAAAAAAAGTTGCTTCGGTTACCGATGAAATGGGCTTTGCAGCACAGATGGATCTTCGCGGTAGGCACATCCGCTGAGCTGGGAGTGAAAAATCTGCATGTGTGTGTGTGTGTTTCTCCCGAGTGCTGCGCGCACCGGCTTCCGCGGCAGGCAGTAGGGGAATAATGCAGTATCTAGGGGAACAACCGATGACCCCGCTGCGAGCGAAACAGACACCAGATGTCCAAGCCGCACATCAGCACGTGCGTGCGTTGCTGTTTCTCCGCATCCGTTCGTTTCGTGGGGCTCGCATCTGTCGCTGCGGGTATGATATGATGCCGGCTGCGGCTCTGCTCCGGAGGGTATCTATGGAGATCCTGACATCCGCGGCCGTCGGGAAGCGCAGGCGTTGATCGCAGTACAGGCCACGGCCGAATATTGTTCGCGGCGCATGTGTCGGAACACGGGACGACATCCGCGGGAGAGGGCCACCGTGTATGGGGAGGTTTCAGTTGGGAGGCTGGTGCTGGGGTCCGAACCGCAGGCGGGCTGGGTATATGTAGGAAGGCGGTTTTCCTGCAAGCCGGAGGGCTGACGAGAGAGGGCGCTCTTTGCGGCGGCAGCTGGGGGATGGTCACTAGCCACTGCTTGGCGATGGTCGTGCCGTCGTGACATGACGTGACGGCTGCGAGGACCGCAGCCGTGGACAGAGCAGCTCCCGCGGACGGGCGCTTTACGTGCGGCTGGCCGGTCGGCTGGACGGGCGAACGGACGTGAGCGGGGGACTGTTGCTCGGGAACTCCGGGGAGCGGGAGATCGGCGTGTAGTATGCATGTGCGTGCCGGAAGCGTCTGTCGTCGGTCTCCCGCCTTCCACTTCTCGGGGCGGCGGATTGCGACAAGGCTGTGAGAAGGTGTTCCGGTGTGTGTGCGCGTGTGTGGCCGCCGAGAGCAAAGATGGAGGAGATGGCGAATGTCTGTCCGCCACTCACACACACATCCGGATGCTGCTCGGATCACATCACCCAGTGACTGTCGTACGAAGCCGAAGCCTTGCTTGCATTCCTGGCTTCACTGCTCCGGTCGCGCTGTCTTCTGGGTGGTGCGCCGAGCGTCGGGATCGACAGCTCTGCAGCATCAGATGTAGACTATATGTAGTCGACGGATAGGTCGCTGCATTCGCACGTATGATAAGGGCGATAAGTGTGCATGTATGGCCGAGTGCGCGAGCGAGCTGCGTGCCAACACATCCTGCCATATATACCTTATCCCCCCCCTCCGTCTTTCGTTCTCCTCCGCTTCCACAACAACCCAACACACACACGCACACACAATGGCGCTCCGCAGCAGTCTCACGGAGTATTTTGTTTACACGCGGTTCGTCCTGACGAAGAGATCGATGGTGGCCATTGGTGGCGGCGGGGGCGGTGGCAGCGACGAGGGCGAGGGCTACGAGCTCGGCGAATGGGCCGCCGGGGCGAAGGCAAAGGCAAAGCGGCGGGGGGGCGACGGGAGGAGAGGCGCTGTGGCCGAGGGCCGGTCGAAGGACTGATCGATGCCCCGATGCGATGCGACGCGATGGCGGCTGTAACCTACGGACGTACGTGTGTCCGTATGCACACAATGTGATGTGGCGGCCCCACGCTTCTGCGCGGGTGTTTTTGCTGACCGTGGTGGACGGACAGCAGGCGGCGAGTCGGAGCGAGAGCTCCGACGCGAACGGTTGCGGGAGGTGGTTGCTGCGGACTGCGGCGGGTGGCCGCGGCCCTCTGTTGCGGGGGCCAGGGCGGGATTGGACGAGGACGAGTCCGTTTGCGGGTGGCGGCGGACCGTCCGTCGGTGGCGAGGGGAGGAATTTTTGCCCGCTTTCGGACTGCGGTAGCTCCGCAGGTCGCATCCGCAGTCTCCACCCTGCGGACCACGACTAGGGGCGCGGATTGGCGGGATGGCTGGGCGCGGCGGAGGATTGGGGAACTCGTGGCAGGTTCTGTTGGCTCGCACGGAATGCGGAGAGGATCGAGGCATTGGATGCGTCTGTACGCTGTGAGGAAGACGCCAATGCTGAACTTGTGATATATACGTGTACCAGTGCGGCCAACGAGAGTTGTTGTGTGTGGATGGCACACACGCTGCAGCGCGGAATGCTGTTGGACGCTACTCTACAATTGAGTTCTGGCCCAACGAGGCCGGTTGCAGCCTTGCGGCCGGCCGTCACACACGCGGCCCAGCGTCGTACGGACGCTTTGTGTAGTTACGTAAGTAACTAGTTACTCAAACACCAACTTCCACCTCCTCCACCTTTTTCACTCTGTGGGACCACCTGTTCTCCGCAACTCCAGCTCCGCTCCAAGTCCCTCCTAGTCGGAATGTCTGATTCGTCACCGGAAGTGAGTACTCTGTATGCCTCCCTACCGGCCGAGGATCCGCTGCGCTTGCAGCTGCATACACGCTCGATCCCTGCCCTGGATGAAGCCCGTCGTGTCCGATGTTGATGTCGAATCGCTCTCTGCTCTAGCAACGATACTTCATCGCGAAACCGTCTCCCCTACACACCCAAGTCGAGGGCCCGCTTAGCTCCTCGGCCAACCCGGGATCCAGTGGCAGCACTGTCGGATATCGGAATGGTAAGTGTTGTGGGAGGCAATGCGTCGTTCCACGGGGATGACCGTTGATCTCGACGTTTTCTGCAGGTCGGAAGATGAACATCTCCCAGGCTACGAGTACGCAAAAAAAAAAAAGAAAAAAAAAAGAAGACCTCGCCGACTATGAGTTGTTCGGTTTTGCCCCCCCGGTGTCCGGTTTTGCTAACTCGGTCCACGGCATCAAGCCAATCCAGGAGTCCACGTCGTATCACCGCCGCCTCGGGTCGGTGCCGGCCCGCCCGCCGCACGCAGCGATGTTTCCGCCGCGCCTCGTGGCTCGAGAAACAGACAGGCCCTACCATCCGAGACAGCACAGAGAAGGGGTACGTAACCGTGCTTGCTTTGCTTGGTTCCTGGGATTGTGTCGCTGATTGGTTCCCTGCGATACAGACTCCTCCCATCGGCGACGTGCGAATTCTACCGGGCCCGGAGCCAGGCAATACGACAGATCACCGCAACGAGCACCGAGTCGGAGTCAACATGGTTAGTGAGCTCGAAGAGACAGGAGCAGTAGAGGGTAGGTGCTTGCGACTAATCGCATGTCGTTCCGACAGGGTCCCTGCCCCGTGACGGCCAGCAACCCCAGGCTGGGTCTGGGGGTTTCAGGGCGGCCGGGCTCAGCGACCTGGTCGAAACTCCGGACGTCAACTCAACTCTCAATCCCGGGAGGTTTGATGCTGCGGCCGCGGCGAACAAGGGCCCGCGCGCAAGAAGCAAGGGAAGGAATAGTAAGGCTCCGGAGACCAGGGGTGGAAATAAGGCAAAGTCAACAGCTGGAGGAAACAAGGCTCCGCCCGAAGTCGAAAACATTTTGGACCGATCGCCAACCCCGCCGCTCGACCCTTTTGTGATACAGCAAAGTCAGCAGGACAAGGGAACCTCGCCTAGCTATGTGAGTGCGAGAGAACGGCGACCTGACGGCGGCGAGCCATCGCGCGCTGGTGGTACACGGACAAGAAAATCCATCGAGGAAGCGCTGGGCATCGAGATCAACGAGCCGGGCCAAGCAATCGCCAAAACTTTTGTGCGGCCTGAACCTCCACTGGATCTCCTCGAATACCCAGTGATTTTCAACCCGCGCGTGTCGATGATGGTGTCGATCACGCAACCGCTGTATATCGGAGGTGGCTGTGTGGATGGGCGGCTCAACATCCATATTCGAGGGACCAATCTGGATGATATCCGTCTTGGAAGAGTGAGCATTGATATTGCGGGCGTCGAAGGTAAATTCCATGGCCCATGGGCGGCAGGGGTGTGTGCGGATGCTGACATTGCGTGGCCAGAGCTCTCGTTCACTCGCAAGACGATGTTCATGAGTCTGGCGAGTGAGCTCATCGACGAAGACCACCCGCCCCCAGCAGCCATGCTTGAAGTCCCGGAGGAGGACCAGAAGCTTTTCTGGAAAGTGAAGCCGTCGCGGTCATTCCTACCATTCAAACTGAGGCTGCCCTTGAACGTTGGGCCCCCTCCATTCCACTCGCTGAGAGCAAGAATCAGATATGTTATTCACGGGTAGTTTGTCCGTCTCCAATTTCATTCAGAGAGGCAAGCTAACTTCTACGGACCATTTCGACACAGCACCATAATGATACTAATCAACGGCAACAAATCGATTGTACGGAGCTGCAGAGATATCCGAATCATATCCGCACTCGACCCCGAGACTGCCCTTCTTCCCCTAGAAACCCCGCTCCTGTCGACCGAAGAGCACACCTTGCGGTATGGGGGGCACAACACGCTGAAAGTCACAGCGGGGCTGCATCGTGCCGTGTGGATTGCGGGGACGGCGGCTTACGTCGACGTCAACATCGTCAACAATACCAACCGCCACGTGAAAAAGATCAAGTGCAAGCTACGTCGACACATATTGGCATATAAAAATGTGTGTGGATCTCCATCGCGTCGGGCTGTGGTTACTGACCATCGCGCAGACGGTGGCTTTGGCCGAGAACCAGAATGCTGGACATCTCAGAGTACCCAGTTGGATCGAGCGCAAGACACTATCGCATTCCGAACTCAATATCGGCTCTCGATGGAAAGGCGTCAAGGGCAGCCAGCTGGACGTGATCACTTGTGAAATCGAAATACCCCGGAACCAGTCAACCGTCAAGATGGGACGGTACTTTGAGGTCAAGTACCTGATCGACATTGCAGTCTGTACCCCTGCTGCGTATGTTGAATCGCCTTCGCATTGAACCCACGACTAAAAAGCTCATGAACTGGCACAGGCGCACTGTAAGAGTACAACTGCCAGTAACGATCGTTCACATGGTTGGACTCCAAATGCCATCCACCGGTGAAGACGCGCAGCTAACTGCGGGGCAGAATTCCCTCGACATCGTTCCGAATGACCTCCCAGACGTCGCCGTGGCCATAGCGGATCAATATGGCCGAGAGGCAGCCAAGTCATTCGTTGCTGGTCGGGCCTTTTCTGCACCTCGGGAGCACGTTGCGGCCTCCAAACTGCCGGCACCGCTAGTTCCCAGCATGCAGCCGCAAAAACCGTCAGGGACCGAGCCGAGCGAGGCGCCAAAAGGGACAGAACCAGACTTTGACCTCTCTGCTTTCGCAGAAGGTGGTTTTACGCAGGGGGGAACCATGGCTGGATACCCTACACCGGCCCGTCCGAAGGATTTTTGGGAACAGCAACAGGAGGAGTACGAGGATAAAGCCCGCAAGGAGGCAGCAGCCGCCGCCGCAGCCGCCGAACGGAGAAATCCAAAGGCGATGGGAAGGATGACGGCGAAGGAGATGTTGAAGCAGTTGGAACGCTTAAAGCAAGTCTGAAGATGCTGATGGAGGACAGTGGGCCTGGTGGGTCTGCTCTATTCGAGAGTTGCTTGTACTTACGCCAGGAGTCAGAAACTGTAATACAATAGTGATTTGTGAACGATGAATTACAGTCTACCCCCGTGTGCTTCCCTGATCTCTCTGCCTGCCTACTGCAGCGGGGAATGGGTATCGACTTGGTATCAAGACCAGAGGTTAATCTGGTGTAGAAGTATTACTACGGCGAATCGATTTCATCCTGTTTTTTTTTTTTTTTGCTACCGCCTGTATCTAGATGTCTCAACGCCCTATGTACTCCTCTCCGCGGAGGTCGCGTTCCCGCCGAGTACATATGGGCCCATGCCGGGGAAGTGCGGATGGGGTATTTTGATTAGGCACGTCCCATATTGGCATGGATTGGTGTGCTTAGGGTGATGATGAGGGGTTATCACTCGCAGAATGGCGATTCGGAGACCGAAATTGCGGTCTGGAATTGTCGGGAGTGATATCCTGTGAGTAGCTTGATTAGTGTTCCAGCTTTCTTCGCGCGGGGTCTGAACTAAGTAGGTATGCGGGCAAAGTGCTACAATAGACCTTGAGGGGTTTTTCTGTTTTGTTTTGTCATTAATTGCGTGCGACCCATCTAGATCATGGCGATATACATACCGTTTCCTCAACCTTCTCGTTCCCTGGGATACCTTTGCGAGCAGGGTGCCCAGCGGATCTCAATGGCAAATATCTGGCCCGGCCTTCCGTGGAGCTGCAATATGCTTCCTAGCTTGGATCGCGCAGATCTGTGCTGGTCCTGGATCCTCTGAGGCCATCCGTCTGGTCGCGGCTTGGGTGTCCGTGAAGATTTGTGACTCTCTCCGGGTCCGCCGCCCCCGCTGCTGTTTCCAGTGCCCTTGCGAGGGCGGCGCACTCAGCACCATAGGCTTCCTGGTCAATCCCAGTATGAACGTTGTGTCCCGCCCAGCATGTCCCATTCTGCCATATCACCGCGCAGCCTGCAGCCTGCAGCCTGCAGCCCCGCGGCCAACCTCGCGGCCCATTCGTGAACACAGTGAAATTCGGCCTGGTGCGCTCCGTCTTGGCTTTGGCCTCCCTCCCATCCACTACTACCGTAGCCGCATTGAGCGCCTCCGTAGCTGCTAGCTGCGCCGTGCTTCCCACCCTACCCGACCACCCAATCGCTGCCCCCTAACCTCATTCCAATAGCCGACGCGGCGTCCACGAGCCCCTTGGCCTGTCTCCCTGGGGGCAGGTTAAGAAGTTGCAGCTCAAAAAGCCTCTGCCGGCTCTCCAATTGGACGGCTGCTGGCCGGAGGCCTGATTCCATCCCGGGGGCACCTTGGTTGGTTGTTGGACCTTGAAACAGAGAGGGAGAGTCTCGTCGATCGCATGCGACCCTATTGGATCATGGCGATATAATGCACAGTCCGTTTCTGTTCGCCCTCCGCCCCCTGCCCCGACCCCGAGCAGCCCATAGGCGACGTGCGGTAACTCCCCCCTGCCCCCTTGGACCTTAAAGGAAGGCATCTGCTAATGGTTCTTCCGATGGTTTGACGAGTGATTTTATGTGGCTCCGTAGAAGTTGATAGCGGGCTTTCCAAGCGCGCTACACGCGGATGGGTTGTCTTCCCGCGTATGAGCGCTGCAAGGTGTGGCATCAAAATTAGATAGATAATCGTTCATATCTAGGGACCTACATACCGCAGCCCGGCATGGCGCGTGCTTATCTATGATCCGTCACGTGCCTCCGTTGAGATACCCGACTGGGAGCGGCGGGGCCCCAGGTGCACTACGAGATAGCGACAGCGAAGCGCACACACAACGACGATTCCCCCCCTCCCCCCCCCCAAACATGCGTTCAATGCAATGAGCCGGAACCATGGTACAACGTCGCTCTCCGCTCCACCTCCACCTCCACCCGCACCTTCACCTGCTGCTGCTGCTGCTGCCGCTGCTGCTGCGGCGGCGGCAGAAGACGCGACGCTCGAGCTCGACGCGCGCACGCTGCTGCTGATCCGGCGGGTCCTGTGCTCGCACTCGCCGCCGACCACGCCGCTGGAGGAGCTTCTGCCCGCGCTCACCAGCAGCACCGAAACCGACGTCGAACTCTACGCTCTCGTCGCCATCGCCGCCAGGGACTACATCTTCTCGTGGTACGCTGCGTTCTCGAACGATAGCACCTTCGTGCTCGAGGTCGTCGCCCTGATCGCACACGTCACCAGGGGGCTGGAGGAGCGCCTCAGGAAGGTCGATCTCGAGGTGCTGCTGCTCGACGAGGTGCCCGCCATCATTGAGGCGCATGTGAGAGGTTTGTGGCTCTAGGAGGAGGAGGAGGACCGGTGGTGGTGGTGGTGGTGGTGATGGTGGTGGTGGTGGGAGGCGGTTAACGTTTGTTTGTGGGGTGCAGACTACAGGATGGCTGTCGAACGGAGTAATACTGTTTACGCGCCGCGGATGAGCCCGCAGCAGATCTTCCGGAGCTATCAACCGCATCCTGCTCTGGCGAACGGTGCGGAGAGCGAGCGGCAGTATCTACAGTTGCTTTCGAACGGGCTACTCGCTGTCCTCCTGCCGAACGAGGACCTGAGCAGCGACTGCGAGCGTTCGCTGTTGAGGGAGATACTCGCGTCGCTGGTTTTCGGGGGTATGCTCGATAAGCTCAGTGAGCCCTTCATGCTCTACGAGATCATCACTACAGTCGTTCGGAAGCTGCGGCCAGATCTCGCGCCGCCCGACCCGCCGCCAGTGGCTTTGTCCCGCCGGAGCTCCGTCAAGCCCGGAGTCGTGCGAATAGAAACACCGCCACCAACAGCCCCGCGTTCGCCTCCTCCGGCGCCCCCCGGGGCCATCGAGCGCACGTTCGTCGCCCTCGCCGGCACCGTGAGCACGATTTACAGCGTCCTCGCCTCGCTGCACCACCTGCTCCTCAACCCTCTGCCTGCCCGCCCAAACCGCCGCGTCCTGATCCGTAGCGCACTCCCGGCCTGTATCTCCACGCTGCTAAACTTCCGGTCCCTCCAGCCCTGGCTGCCCTCCGCCCTCCGACTCCTCACCAAGCCCTTCGAGTCGCGCAGAACCCTGCTCGGAGCGCTCCTCGACGACCTGCTGATCAGCAAGCTCACGCCGCACCTCACCTCGCCGCAGATACTCATCGACATCCTCCGATCCGCGCGGGCCACCCTCTTCCCGGGCAACATGCCCGCACCCCCGAGGAAGAACCCGACCGAGAAGGAGAAGAAGCGGATCCGCACAGTCGCGGAGCACACCCTTCTCGCGGCGTTCCCCGAGGTCGCCACGAAGGTGTGGTGGCGCAGACTGGACAAGAAGGATATGGCGACGCAGGCCGGCAAAAACTGGCTGGACCCGTTCGCGGAGAAGGAAGTAAACAAAGTGCTCATCGTAAGGCTGATCGATCTGGTCGTTGCAAGGCTGCTGCCGGAACTGCTGACTAGCGGTGGCGTGGAGCTGAGGAAGCTGAGGACGGGCGATGGAGATGGTCCGCAGGAGGAGAAGGGGAGGGAGGAAGAGCAGCTGCAGGAGAGAGGGATGATCGTCGTTAAGGCGTAGTGTGTTTACTTTTTTTTTTCCTTCTTTTTTTTTCTCTTTTCCTTTTTTTTCCCCCTCTGATTCACGTAATCTGTCGTTGCATATATACTTCATACCTGCATAGAATGTTGGTGATTGATTTTTTGTCGTACATATGGAGTTGGCGTTTATGTACCTACATTCATCTCGTCCTGCGTGTGGCAGTGTGACAGTGTATTTGTGCGACCACTTGTCAGATTTAGTACCTTTCGGCTTCCCGGGTATCCATAAATTACGAGTTGGAGTATGCAGATAGATAGATAGCGGTCGGGGGGAGTGTGAATGATTAGGTCATTTGTTTCCCATCTCACGCTCATGTGCTCCTCTTCCGAGATCTATACATCGTCATCGTGATCGGTGATGAGTGATCAAGTCCAGTGCATTTCCTCTCCCCCCTCCATATCGATCCCCCCCGATTCCGGACTTGGAAGCCACAGGTTGCTCACCAGTTCCGAAAGGAAAAGGGTTGAGAGGTTGGCGGTGTTCAGTTCAGTTTTTTTATTATTTAATTTTTTGGCCTCCGAATTCTGCTATTCGATCCCGCTGGCGAAGGTGGTGGCCATGAAACGTTACCATCTTACCAGCTTACGGCAGTTAACTATGGCCTTGTGCTCAAGCTGGCGTTCGTCAGATGCACAAACCGATGACGGACAGATGGAGGGTGCGAGGGGGAGTCTTCTGAGACGTGGCTGCGGTGTGAGTAGACCAGATATGCCAAACGTACATGCGGTGGGAGGTTGGCTAGGCCGAAGCAACTCGTTGAGTAGAGCAGATAATACTCTGCCCTGGTTTAAACTCTGCAGGGAGTGGATGAGGCTCTAACTACATAGTTACTACTCTAACCGCCGCCACCGCATATCATAGAGGGAGAGCGTCGCCGCGGCACAGGGTTCCCAGTGAGGGATGACGCTCTGTCGTAACTACTAGTTAGTAAGTAGGCACCAGCTCCAGCTACATATGTAGGGGCTAGATATCGTGATCACGAGCTCCCCGCCTTGCCCCACCTCGGGGCCCCCCAAATAACTTATCCCCGCTCACCCCCCGCCCCAAGATGTCAAAGGCCACAAGATAGAGACACTCCAGAGCCCAGAAGGCCAATAGAAGTAACCGATTCCCTTCCGTGAGCCGGTCGAGTAGTGTTCCCACCCCCAGAAAGAGCCGTTAAGACAAGAAAGAAGTAAAAAAAAGAAAAGAAAAAATAAGACCGTGGCCATGCAGGGTCCGGCCGGCTGCCCCTCATCCATACGTGACCGAATCAGCCGACGTGCTGGGACGAGCCGTGAGATAAGTCCTCCTTGTGGGCGGGGGGCAGCTAATGCTCTTATTCCTCCCCCTCCCTCCGCCGCCGCCTCCTCCTCTTCCTTGCCCGTAGAGAGTGTGTCGCAGAAGCGAGTGAGGTCTATTGCTGTTTCTTTACTGACCGCCTTCTTCTACGGAGAGTTGAAGCGGAATCCGGTGGAGAGGAACGAAGGAAGGAGGGATTGAGTGATCATCCTACCGAAAGCTCAGCTCAGCTGCAGGACCGGACCGGACGGCAGCGCCAACCAACCAAACACCGAGCAGTCTGCAGCTCGGAAACGTTGCGTGAGAGGAGAGGAGGGTTGGCTGCGTTCGTCGTTCCTGTTCGTCGTTCCTTTTCGGTCGTGTTCTCCCCCTGCCAGCAAGTAAGCAAGCCACAGCTCTCTCTCCCTCTCTCCATTGAGCATTCCATAAAGCCCGAGCACAATCGCCAAAAGGGCCTCTTTTTTTTTCCTTTGTTTTTCTTTGTCGTCTCGTTCGCAGGAGATGAGGGAAGGAGAGCTTCACGGATCGAACGAACGAAACGAAGCGATGTCGATGCTACCAGCCCAGAGAAACACTTGGGAGGCCGCCTCCGACCGAGATGAGGACCGCAGGAGTAGACGCCAGCGTCTCCTCCACCGAATAACCCGTTTTGCGTCCTCGCCCACGGTGCAGCAGGTGCAGATCGTTCACGCGCACGGTAACGTCAGCTGCGTTGACTTGCTCAACGTCGCCGACTCGAGCTCGGACTCCGGGAGCGAGCTGGAGCTGTTCGTCGATTGCGCCGAGCCCCCAAATCCCACTGCTACAGCTACCTGGGGTGATTTGCCGGAGGAGGTCAAGATGGCTGTCTTCAGCTTCTGCGGGCCTACACAGCTCGTCAAGCTGTCCGCGGTGAGTTACTGAGAGAGCTTCAAGTGTCGGGAGTGGTGCTGATCGATGTCCGGGGACGACAGGTCAACAGGGAATTCCATCGGTTGTGTTATGACGGACAGCTGTGGAACACCATCGATGCCTCCGAGTTCTACAACCGTATCCCCGTTGCTCAGTTGGCGCAATTGATCGTCTCGGCGGGGAATTTCGTGCGGCATCTCAATCTACGGTTTGGCTCCCTCTCCCTCTCCCTCTCCCTCTCCATGGCTACAAATTGAGGAGTTCGGTCCAGTGGGCTGACATCGCGTCCACCGCAGCGGGTGCGTCCAGCTCCAAAAGGACTGGCGAGTCGAAGCGGTAGCCAACGTGTGCCGGAACCTCGTCTCGGCATCGCTGGAAGGCTGCAAGTTCGAGCGGTCGATCGTTCACTTCATCATCATGCGGAACCCGCAGTTGGTGCATGTGAACCTATCTGGCTTGGCGTCGGTGACGAATTCCACCTGCCGCATGCTCGCCCAGAGCTGTCCGCTGGTGCAGAGCCTGAACGTTTCGTTCTGCACCAATGCCGACGCGAGAGGCCTTAAGAGAGTCATCGAGAACTGTAGGCGTCTGAAGGAGCTCAAAGCGTGCGAGCTGCACATCAACGATGCCGGAATGATGCAGGCGCTGTTCAAGAGGAATGCCATGGAGCGGCTACAGCTAGGGGATACCACCGGCGTCACGGACGAACACATCCGTCTCCTGGTCGAGGGCGTTGATCCCGAGATTGACCCGTTCACGGACCGCAGCACTGCTCCTCCCCGGAAGTTGGTGCATTTGGATCTTGGCCGGTGCACGCTTCTCACCGATAATGCACTGAGACATCTCACCGGCAATGTTCCAAATCTGCAGCAGCTGGAGCTCGGTGGAGTTGTTTCCCTCACCGACGCGGGCCTCTCGCAGCTGCTGCCCACACTGCCCAAGCTGGAGCATCTGGATATCGAGGAGTGCGTGGAACTCTCGAATACCACACTGTTTAATATTGCCCGAGGCCCTGCGGCGAAGGCGCTCAAACACCTCCAGATCAGCTACTGCGAAAACATGGGCGACGTCGGGATCAAGGAGCTTCTATGCAAATGCGAGAGCCTGTGGAATCTCGAGATGGACAACAGTATGTCATGGCATAGTCAGCCGTCTACGCGTGAATGCAAGCTTACGTGAAATCCACCAGCCCGAGTGTCAGACTTCACCCTCGCCGAAGCAGCCCGCGTCATCCGCCAACGCCCAGAGCCCACCAATAAGCCTACAACCCCCCGCGCGTACGTAGCTATGCGCCTTGTTGTCTTCGACTGCCCGAACATAACTTGGACCGGTGTGCGCGAGGTTCTCAGCCGCAACACGGAGCACATGGGTTCTAACCCCAGCAAGCCAGGTCTGATCCTCCTTAAGTGCTTCTACGAGTACCAGAAGACGGTGGACGAGCACACCAGGCACGTTCTTAGTCGAGATGTGGAGAAGGCGAACATGCTGGAGGACAGCTGGGCGAAGAATATGATGGCTGCCGAGGAGGCGAGTGCCGCTGCGGGCGGACGGCGCAGGGGCAGGAGGAGGGATAACAATGCCAACGGTGGCTGGGATGGCGATAGGCGCAGGAGCTCACGCGGAGGCGCTTGTGCCATTATGTGACGTGTGCGAACGAACCTGGCTGTCGTGTTGTTTTTGCGACGCTTTGCTTGTTTTACATCGTGCTGCTTGACGATGGTATTTGGGGGAGTGGTTTGGTTTTTGGTTGGGGACGGTGTTTTTTTTTTGGAGTGGTGTTTTCAGCTTTTGTTTCCGGAAGGACGGAGGAGTGGGTTCGCGTTTGATATACCTATTACTGGCTCTTAGATTGGTGTATTGGTCAGTCGGTTTAGCGGTTGGATGTTTGGTCAGCTGGTCAGGTGGGTTTGCTGCGATGACGATGACAATGACGGTGGCTTTTTGTTTAATTTAATCAACTCGTATCCAGCCTATGTAGACTATGGCGGCGACGATGACGGTGGCGACGATGTAAATGGCATGTCTTGCATCATGGCCGAGTCATACACGTGAAGTCACTCGAACGCCCAGACACCCACTCCCTCGACTTTCTCCCTCCTTCTCCCAGCGCCCACCATACCAGGACACTTCGCTATCCCCAACTGTACCATTGGTTTTCCCACTCAACCTCTCCACTCCCCACTCGATCTTTCCACTTCCGATAAGCTCACGGTAAGCATCGGTCGTTCCATCCACCACGAACTAGATGAGTTGAATCTCCTCCCCCATTCTAACGTCCCATACCGTCGGAGAGGGTGGGAAGAATCACAGATAATCCCATTACACATGCCCTCCCCCCCTTCCACATTACCGACACCACCTTTCACGACTATCAACCCAGACACCCTTCCGTTGCCCGTAATGGATTACAACGATGGTCGCCCTAAATTTGTGATCTACAAGTACGACGAAATCCGCGACGGTGTCACGGGCGAGTGCACCGGAACCGTATTAAGATGCGAAATTGACGACCCTGGGTTCGACGACAGAATCAGCATGGCGGTTGCTCCGCTCGTTAGCGAGATCTTGCTCGACGACTGCTGCGAGCAGACACTGATGGCGGAGGATGAGAAGGTGTGGGGGGTGGATGACGAGGGGCTGTGGGTGGCGGGGCATGGGGAGATGAAGCGGGACGAACCCATGCAGGAGAGTGAGAAGAACCAGACGGGGGGATCTGTGGCTCCGATGGCGGTGGCCGCCGCAGACGTGCAGACTGCTGTCTACGTCGAATACAGAACCGGCAAACGGAAGCGCTCACAGGGAGAACGGACTGAGGGCGGTACGGCCGAGAATGGCCGATAACCAGGGACACGGAGAATGGATGGAGGGACAATATGGATGGAGGGATGGTGGTAGGGAGTGAGTGGACGGGTGACTGTCTATGATTCGACAATTTCATTTGTGCGCTTCGGGGCTCGGTTCTAAGATTTCTGCTCTACGCCACTCTACTTATGGAGAAAGGTTCTGTGGTAATCTCGGATAGTTTCGCATCTCAGCTTTAACTTGACTTTGACTTGAATAGATCATCTGACTTTCTTCCTCTTGCCCGTTGTGTCTCTGAACGGACCGTGCCGTGGCGCCTTATCGTACGTACATATAGATATGTACTAGAGCACAAGGTAGTTAGGGCATATACGCTAATCGACCCATATACGACCACATACGGGCATCTGAGCTCTTCTTCCCCCAGCCCCCAACCTCCCTCCTGCTGCTTCGACATCGCTTCTCACAACTCGCAGAGAAGGAGAGGATCTCGATTATTATTCCCCAACCAATTACCGCACACACGAGAGGCTCGAGGGAAAAAAAATACAGCAGCCATGGCTCCGAGTTTAGTCATCGCCGCCTTGGTCACTGGTGTACGTGCTCTGATGGAGAGATATGGACAACGACGACGCCGTTTAAGCTACTAATGTGGTTGCGTGCGCTCGTGTGCAGATGCTCGTGACCGGCGTCGCGAATACCCTCTTGACCAAGTACCAGGACATGCAATGTGTTCGCAACTGCGACGACCCCGATCTGGAGAAGAGACATGTTTTTGAGCAGCCGGTGATGCAGACGTGAGCCCCTCCCGTCCGACGAGCACGGTTGGGCAAGAGCTGATGTGGTATGTGTGTGCGCAGGCTACAGATGTTTATCGGCGAGATGGGTACGCAAACTTCGCTACGGACGGCGGGGTGAGAACGGTGCGCTGATGTGCGTAGGATGCTGGTTGATCGTCGGCTGCTTCTCGCTCCGATCGCTGTACCGCCAGAAACGCCGCGAACACGACGGGTACCAGCCCGTCGGCCCATCCGAGGACGACGAGGAGGAGAGCGCTCTCGCCGCGGGCATGAGCACGGCGCCGAAGGCGGTCTACGAGGACGACCGCATCCCGATCTCCGGACTGAAGGTGTTCCTCCTTGCGATCCCCGCCTGCTGTGACATCGCCGGCACTACCCTGATGAACGTGGGGCTGCTGTTCGTGGCCGCGAGCATCTACCAGATGACGCGTGGCGCCCTGGTGCTGTTCGTTGGGCTGTTCAGCGTTCTGTTCCTGAAGCGCGTGTTGTACCCTTTCCAGTGGTTTGCACTCTTCGTGGTCGTCATCGGTGTGGGCGTCGTTGGGCTCGCCGGCGCGATATTCAAGGACCCGCCGCCGGAGGATCGGATCAAGGCGACGCAGGGCAAGGGGATGGGGGGTCTGTCGCCGGCGGTGAGCACGGTCATCGGTGTGCTCCTGATCGCGTTCGCGCAGGTCTTCACGGCGACGCAATTCGTGGTCGAGGAATGGGTGCTGGAGAAGTACTCGCTCGAGCCGCTCAAGGTCGTCGGCTGGGAGGGGATCTTCGGTTTCGTCGTCACCGTCGTCGGAATGGTGGTCCTTCACTTCACGGTCGGCGTCACGCCCGAGGGACGGAACGGATACTTCGATGCCGTCGAGGGCTGGAGGGAGATCACGTCCTACCCTACCGTGGCTCTCTCATCGCTCGCAATCATGGTCTCCATCGGCGGCTTCAACTTCTTTGGTATCTCGGTTACTAGGACTATCTCCGCCACCGCAAGGAGCATCATCGATACCTGCCGCACCCTGTTCATCTGGATGGTGTCGTTGGCTCTGCACTGGGAGAGCTTCAAGTGGCTGCAGATCGTCGGATTCGCCCTCTTGGTTTACGGCACATTTCTGTTCAACGGTACACAGCTATAGTCTTTGCCCCTCTTCCTCCTAGTATATGTACTGATTGAAGGACCAGAGCTGGTGCAACCACCACTCCGCAGCTGCATCGGCACCCGCAAGGCCAACGACGAGGACGGTTCCGGCACCGATGAGGCGCGCGCAGGGCTGCTGCCGGAAGGACCCATTGAACACGTATAGTGTAGGGGTGGGCAGGCAGGCGGGCGGGCGGGGGTTGGGGTGCGGTGTGGTGATGGTATGACTACGATGTCTTGTGGACTTTGTTTTTTTGTTTGCTTTTTCCCGCTTTGGGTTTTACTGCATTCCGTACGTCTGTCTGGCTTTATACGTAAAGCGCGTTTTCGTCGAGCGATGGCTTAAAATTGGAAAAGTTTCCGTGAGGACTTCCTCCGGATCAATCGATCTACTCCTGCCTTTGTCTACTCTTGCTCAATCGGCAGCCCGAGACGGTGAAAGCAGTTGAAAATACGGGTCGAGGCAAGAGTATATGACACAAGAGTAGATAAGGCAGGAGTGGGTGGCAATACGCGTACATTTGGGGGAGTGGGGCTACGGAGTGCACTGCGGACTTCAGTTTTGCGATCGAGTGTTGCTGGCGATGAGTATCTGCCGCATTTGACGATGGCGCTGACAGGTACTTGTAGAGTACAGAACAAGAATGTACCCTCGCTTTCCACACACACCGCCGCCGGTGGCGCCACAGAAAGAAAAAAAGTTACGCTGCTGTTCCATGCCATTCGACATCCACACTGCTGTGCTGTACTGTCTCTATTCTCTATTTCGAAAGCACGCCGATACTCTTCGCGTCGCCCGCCTTCCCTCCCTCGGGCACTCCCGCGTCGGCGCCGCCGTCCATGCGTCGCAAGTAGGCAGCACGAACTGCCTTCGTCTTGGCGATCTGTTTAACCACGGGGGGTGGTAGAGGTATCAGTCTTGCAAACTTATTGCGGATAGGATAGATAGGATTTTGGGGGTTTCGGGTAAAAGAAAAGGGGGGGGGGCGATGACGATGACGATGGCACTCGGTATAATACCTCCTTGTGATGGTGAAGGCATTCGTAGTAGTCGTTCTTCTGCGGAGCACAGCGCCAACGGTTCTCATTGCTTGAGCTCGTGTCCGTGGTGTTCGTGACGTAGCAGGAGAGGAAGTCCTGCCAGTACGGATAGCACTACGTCGAGGACCGGTCAGCAGTTGTACACGGTGACGGATGGGTGGGGCGGGGTGGGGTTGAGGATCGCCTGTGGCAGGACGGCCGGAATATGACATGACGGAGCATCTGGTCAGCGGGCGAGATCCTGCAAGTTTGCGTGCCGACTTCAGATCTCGACAGATTACGAGGCGAACCGGACGAGCGCCAGGCCATTCCCGAGCCAATCCAACGTCCCCGTTGTGCGTCCGTTTTCCTACTCCCGCCCAGACATCCCCGTCTCCCCGCTGTCGATTCCGACCCCCGCGAAAACCGAAAACGTACCCTGCCAACACCTGCCGGTCCGTCAGTCAACCTTCGCTATAACCGACGAGCTCTTACGATAAAGTATGAAGACCTACCACCGTTAAGACCGTATCCGGAAGCCATTGTTTGCAATATGTGTGTCTGTGTGTGGTGAATGAGATGGGGGGAGGATTGGGGGAATTGGTTCGGGAGTGACGATGGGTTGCAGTTCTACGGCTTGGCGCGGCGGGAGAACGCTGATGCACTCATGTACTCTACATAGGCCTACTTAGTTACAGTCGTGTAGCTGGCAAGTTAAGCCTAATCTAGGTAAAGCATCCAGAAGCAAGAGCAATGCCACTTTGGTATGTATATTCCGAAAGGGTCGGAGTTGCTATTCGATTATTTTCGCTTGCGGAGGAGCAACTCTCTACATTTATGGAGGGTCGCTGCCCTCGGCCATCGCCCCTGGTTGGCCGACTTCCCATGAATGCTCACGTCGCAACTCGGTCCACGGCCAAGAGGAATAGGAGTGCGTGCAGCTCACGGACGGGCGGATGGATGGGCACTCTTTATTGGAGCAGATATGGTAGGTTGCGGGAGCATCGGACAGATCGCATGGTGCCAGGACTCCGGCCGGGCGATGGAAACCGCAACTTACGCTGTGCGGTACTTACACCTCAAGCGCTAAGAGTTGACGGACCTGCTCGCGGTGTACCGTCCACAGTCAATCCTCTCAGCCGGGACCGGCTACTACCCCCCCCCTCCATCTGGGCGAGCAACAGTCTGCTTCTACCTTTCATCGCAGTATACATTGCCACACCCTCTCTCCCGGGAGACGGTCGTCCTCTGCGCTTCTGTGAGCCCGATGGATCCAAAAACCACGCGTGATTGCAGCCACGGTTGTAACCGTTCCGACGCTTGAAACCCGGCCAACCACTATCACCAGATTGGCGATTTCTCCTGTGGGGGATGTTTTCATATCGACAGCAGGGATGTACGGACGGCACAGCATGTAGGGCACTCAAGGAGCTTCCAGTAATTCTGCGATACTCTGCCTGCTACTTGCGTCCCTCCACCATGATGACGTGATACCTATCCGGTGAGGGGGGGACGTTCGTCAGCACCCTCCTCCTCTCCCTCCCTCCGTCCGCAAGCAGCAGGGGGACACCTACCCGAACCCAGTCTTGACAGGCTCGGTATTGTAGCTGGGCTTGTCCGTCTTCGAGACGGGAAGCTTGAAGGCGACGTCCTCGAACTCCTTGACCATGGCGCCGCGGATCTGCCAGCCGAGACTGCCGCCCTGGCGCGCTTTGTCCTCCGAGACCTCGCGCGCGACCTTGTCGAATGACTCGCCCGCGGCGAGACGGTCGAGCGCGACCGTGATCTGGCCGTGCTTGGCGCACAGTATGTGCCGGACGTTGATGGATGTGCACGACTTCTGCTTGTCGTCCTTCGCCGAGGAATCTTTAGACGACGAGGAGCCGCCGCCACCGCCGCCGGATTTCTTGTCTTTGCCGCCGCCGGATTTCTTGTTGTCTTTGCCCATGGTTCGCTTGGCTGGCTGGCTGATGATGATAGTGGTGGTGGTGGTGGTGGTGGTGGTGGTGGTGGTGGTGGTGGTGGTGGAGATGGAGGTGGTGAGCGGGGAAGCTCTTCGCGTTGTCGTCGCTGTGGGAGCTAGGGCTCATATCTCACAGAGACGTCGTTTGCTGTCCCATTCCTGCACGGCGGAAGCACAATGTGTCACTCGCCACGCTACGAATTCCCTGCGTACGATACGATCGACTGATTTCCGTTCCCCTCAAACCCCCAGCAATGCGTCTCGCCATGATCTAGATAGGTCGCATGCGAATAATGAATAAAAAAACCCCAGCAATGCGCGTAGACGATATGTACAAAAACATATACAAAATACACCAAGTAAAGAGCCCGCGTATGGGGGGGAATTTCAAATGCCCCCACGAGAAGAAACAACCGCAAAAACCGCCTGAATCAATCTACAAAAGCAGAGCTGTCGAAGCTATCTCGAATCGAAGAGCCAAAATTAAGCACACACCACACACAATCCCGCCTCCACCGATCAAACACCTTCCCCTTTCCTTCTGTACAAACCACCATGCCACCAAATCGCTCCTCAGAATGCCTAGACTCCAATACCCCATATCCAATCCAGCTTTCCCAAGCTACGACCCAAACCCGACCCATCCCAATACAGCTCGCCTTCCATCGATTGCTGCACCGAAAACCATAGCTGGTGCCGATGGAAAATCCCGTGAACCCTCCCAGAAGGCTCGCCTAGAAAATATGTCCTGTTTCCTCGCTATCTCCGAGAAGAAAGAAAGCAAACGCCGGAACCAATAGATACGAAAGGAAGAAACCTCTTTGAAACAATGACGATGCCGTAGGGAAAAGAAAAAAGTGGAAATACAGAAAAGGAAGGAGAAGAAGACCCAAAAATGAAGTCTAATGAGGCCCAAGATACGCCATGCAAACAGAATGTGCGACAGGGTACCATCCAGAGCAGCAAAAAGACATCAGAGAATACACAGGTGAAGCAATTAAGAACCCCGAAGTAACCCCTTCTAAAAAAATGTAGAAGCCTGCAAACGAGAAGAAAAGTGGGGGCGGTGGTGGTAATGATGTCAAGGCGTGTCCGTCGAGAAGCCGATGCTGGCGGCAACAGCTTCTATCGGACTGCCACTGCCAACAGGAAGGCCATTCAGTCCAACCTTCTCCAGTAGCTTGCCAACCATGACGTAGTCGTCCTGCTCGACGAATCCAACGGGCTGCTGCCGAAGGAACCTCATGACCACCTCCAGAGCCTTCTTGGCGTCGTCCTTGCTCAGCGCAACCCCGGATGGCGTTCCTGGGCTTCCGCCGCTTGATGGGCCTGTGTGCGATGACGACGGGGTCATGTGCGGGGATGCCAATTGGTTGGGAGCCTCCGGTATGGGCGATGCGAGCGTCGCTGAGCCCTGACCGAAGAGCTTCGGAGTCAATGGCTCGGATGACGGCGGTGGTGAGATGTAGCTCCCGTCCACAGGCATGCACGGAAACGTTTGAGATCGTGGTCTCTGGTGTGTACCGGGCATGCGAGCCTGTTGAGAAGGAAACACTGGGCTCGGCTGGGAAGATTCCGGAGAAAAGAATGGAGATCTCGGCGAAGTTGGTCCTAACAAATCCCCTGCATCGGTAAACGTCCCCAACACAAAGGGACCGGGGCTTCCCGAACCTGAATGCTGGAACGACTTGTAGGAGAGGTCCATCGGTATGTAGGATTGCGGCGAATCGGCGCTGTCCTGGCTCCTGCAGTACTTCATGGCCATGGGCGAATCGCCGTCGCCTTCGTGGCAAGCGATGGAGCTCACTGTCGAACCGTTCCTCGAGTGACCTATCCTGCCCCTCGACATGCCACTCACATCGCTCTCCGACCTCCCCCGCCCATTTGGATGCACGTTGTTTTTGTGTTTGAACTTCTCAAGCCAAGCGGCGCTGTTGGCTTTAAAGTGGCTTTCGGAGATGCCCAAGCTCGTCGCAAAGAACCTAGCCTTTTCGCGAATCATCACGTCCGTCAACGTGATCCCTTGCTTCTTGGTATTTTTTACCCACACCGCTAATGCGCGTTCTATGTCCGGAAATTTGCCTTTGCTCCGTTTGACTGGCGATCTACTGCCATCATCCGGAAATAAGTATTTTTCCTTTTGTCGGAGGACCTTGGATACAGTGCTGTATTTTTTTTTCCAACAGAAGTTAGCTGGGATGTTTCATTTCGTTCGGTGGTCAAAAAAAAATAAGATGATAATCTTCCCCACAACAATCAGTTGTGACGCGGTTGCAATTTTTTACCTTCTTTCAACGCCAAACATCGCTTTTATCAACGCAGCCATTGAGTCAGCCAACTGAGGATAGACAAAGCGCTGACACCCCCACCGCCGCCACACATCAACGCGGGCGGAAGTTGTGCAGTGATAGCAGCGGCGGGGGCGGCAGGACAGGGTAGGACGGAGTGCATTATTCCAGCATACCTCCTATCTCGGTCTGCTTAACGTTCGGGTTTTCCTCGTGGAAAACGCACATTCTCCGACGGTCAGCATCTGTCAGGGTCCGGCGCGGATTTGAAGTCGACTGCGTGGGATTACTGGCGGAGGCCGTTATGGTAGGAGCAGCTGCGAGTTGCAAAGGGGCAATTGGCTGCTGCGGCATACATCCATACTGCGGGTGCTGGCCAGTCGGCATCGACTGTTGTTGGCCCCATTGGTGTGGAAGCCCCAAATAGCTGGAAGCCATCGGGATTGGGGGGTTCTGTAGTCTGAAGGAGTCCGGAGGCACGAAGCCAGAGGTTTCCACACAGCCATAGTGAGCTCCATAGTCTTGCTGGTGCTGGTGGTGGTGGTGGTGGTGCGGCGAGAGCGGGTGATGGCCGTGCTGTTGTTGTAGTTGTTGTTGTTGGTGGTGGTGCTGCTGCTGCGCGTGGTGGTGATGTTGCTGCATATTCCCCAGGTCGACCCATTGCTGGTCAACGTACCCGTCATGTGGGTTCTGCACAGCGTCCATTGCATGCGAGGGAATATGGGGCTATGTAAGGGAAAGGACTGGACTGGTTTGGCTGGCGTGCAATTGGGGGGGGGGGGGGCGGGTTGAGTTTGATGGCGGGGCCAGCAGCAAGCAAGCACACAGTACAAGCACGGCAAGCACAGCAAGCACAGGCACGCACAGCAAGGGAATGACAACGAGCGACTTGGGTATGAATATGCTGGCTGGCTGGCTGGCTGGCTGGCTGGCTGGCTGAGTAGGGACCGGCGGACAGACGGGGCTTTTTCTGAAGCGCAACGGAAAGGGAGGGTCGGCTGGCGGGAGGCAGCAGCGGGAAGGGGGGACGACACGACAAGACGACGACGGTACGGGCGACGGAGGACGAGGCGAAGGAAGCAAGTTCGCTTTCGCCTCTGTCTGTCCTGGGAAGAAAGAAGGAGAGGCCTTTGTCCGGGGTCGGATTAGGCTGGGATGGGATGGGCAGGATTTTGGCTCCAGGGTGGGTGTTCCAATTTGGCGAGTGAGTTTTTTTTTCCTTTATTTTTTCTAGGTACATGTGTAAATCCGCTCCAGGTGCTGGTATTCGTGGTTTGCCGACCCAGGGGGACGAGGAGTTGTCGCGTTCTGGGCGGCAGAAGAGAGTCAGTCAATTCCTCAGCCATCGCGGCCGGCGAGCAGAGTGGGAATATGTCTGTCCGTTCCCGATACAGTACTGTCTCGGTCTCTCTGCCAGTCGCGGGTGTTTTCCCCATCACATCAGCTAACCTTCCCAAACCGATCAGCAACACGACCCAACCCAACCCAGACCAAAAACACCCGGTCCCAGATTGAGGTTCGGCTCGACAGATTCCGCGGGACTGGAGAAGAGTTGTCTTTGGGAACCGGAACAGGATCGAATCCATTTGCTTTTTTTTTTTTTTGCGGCTGCCGAGAGAACCTCTCAAAGGTCGGAAAAAAAACACCCCTCAAGAAAAACCCCCAGAAATCCAACACGCGAACAAAGGTCGCCAATTAACGGCGATTCCAGAGATCCCTTTTTTCCGCCTCCCCAGACCGAAAGCGGACATGATCCCTATTGCCTGTCCTCCCTGGGCTTGTCAGACAAGGGGCAGCGAGAGTCCACCTCAAGGAATGGGAGTTCGAGGCCGCAAGTACCATACCTAGCCAAATATGTAAAATATCTAAAACGAAATAAATAAATATGGATGTTGGAGCCCCTGGATATCTCTTGATTGTTACAAGGATCTCTCGGGGGGTTCTGGAACTTGTACTAGTAGCGGGTGCCCACGCATGCGGTAGGTAACGCGATCTATGTATCAAAACGGGGACAGAACTGTCTCCCTCTCCTCTCCCTCTTGTCCGTAAGGTGTTGCTTCCGCAAAGAAGGGATGTACGGAGATACTCTACATGCAGTCCCACCTCAATGTGTCCTTTCGAAGAACATCCGCAGAGGAGGGAACCTCGCTTAAGTTATGCAATGGTGTCTGCGTATGGGAAGGATGGAAAGGGCGGATGAGATGGGATGGGATGAGCGCCCAGAACCCGGCCCCAGTCTGCAACCGAACCAACACCGAGTTGTTGAGCCCATGCACTCTATTCTAGGCATATTCCAAACCAAGGCAGCAAGCCACTCGGAGCATTCTTCGATGGATAAAGGTACTTTAATAATCTCCATGGAACACGGCTGAGCACCATGTAGCGAGAGAGAGAGAAAACAGGACGAACACAAAAAAGGAAAACCATTGGTAGTGTATATCTTAGGTATAGATCTATATGAAAAAAAAAAATGAAAAAAAAAAACCTGATTTCCGCCCCCACTAGACAGATAAAGTGCCAGTGAGAAAATTAAAGTTGGCGCGGTAGATAACGCGCCCCCTGATTCGGCTGATGCAAGCCTCACCTTCTCGAACACTTCTACTTCACTGCAGTCTGCATAAACGCCACAAGCGCTACCAATGGGAGCTGGGCTTTTCATGCACATCTCAGGGTCCTACCGCCGAGTACCATACAGACATGAAGAGCGGCTGAGCGACAGCGACAGCGACGATTCGGATCCTCCGACTTGGCGTGCGGGCCGCTATCATGTCATACCTGTCTGCCCCAATCGTTGGCCGGACAATCAGCCCATTCCCCCATTCCCCTTCAGTCGATTGGGGGGTACGTGGAGACCAGCGCAAGCCAAGCTCGATCAGGTCCACATTGAGATCACGTGGGCAATTGGATGTCGAGTATTGCCTATCTGGGGAGACACGTGGATCACCAGAGGAAGGACAGGTATGCATGGATTGTAACTAGAGTGGCCGTTCAGATGAAAGTTGCGGGATGTCGTTTTCCAGAGTCCCGACAGCGTCCGGCAGATCATTTGCCTGTTTCCTCCCCTTCCCTTCCCAATCCATCCATCTTGAGCGCCCGAAAGTGAAGCAAAATATATTGACAAAATTCGCAAAACAAAAGGAAATCACTTTTTGACGATAGTAACCTGGTGGTAAGAGAAAGGACGAAGGTCAGTCTGTATCCTGGGATCCCCACATGCCACCATCACCGCTTGGAAATACTTACGACGTCTTCATCCTCCAGTAAGTGTGCCAACCCCACCCGTTGGCCCTGGTGCTTTACGCTCCGGCCGTAAACCACAGCGCATTTGAAGGTGTCGATGATGGTCTTGTGGATGGATCTGCACTAGATTGATATTCCGTTGGTTTAGGCAATTGCAAGTCTGGGGTGGACGAAGGATGGAACGAACAAAGTCTTCGACGGTGCAGGCTCCGGACCGCAGGACAACGGGAGATGTGTAATCGGGTAATTGTCCTGTCCCGCGATTAGTTATTGTGTCTTCCACGGATGGAAAAACTCGGCACACCCTTGGGCTTGGTGTAGATGCGCTTGAGGTTCAACTTCTCCCACATCATTTCCAGAAGTTCATCAACATTCCAGCCCTGTTACGCCATCAGTCGGTCATCGTATAAATGGCCACGGAAGAATGAATCCGGATGTACCTTTTCCGACGAGATCGGGACCGAGTTGGGGATTCGGTATAGCAGGTCAAGCTCCTCAATTGTGATGGCGTCGATCTTGTTCAGAGCATAGACGACGGGTATATATCTTCGGCTTTTCTCTTCGATAACATCGATCAGGTCGTCGATGGTGGCATCACACCGGAAAGCGATGTCCGCGGAGATGATCTTGTACTCGCTCATGACAGCACGGATTTCCTAGTTGCCGGTCAGTTCAGCCATCACTTGGCCTCCGAGTATTTCCTCACGTCGTTGTCAAGATGTGTGAGCGGCACTGTGCTCGTGACGGAAACGCCACCCTTGTCCTTTTTCCTGAAAACGATATTCGGTGGCTCTTTGTTTATCCGAATTCCGAATCCCTCCAGCTCCGCTTCAATGACCTTCTTGTCGGTGAGGGGTTTGTTGACATCCAACACGATGAAGATCAAATTACACTGCTTAGCCACGGAAATGACTTGTCGGCCACGTCCTTTTCCGTCCTTTGCACCCTCGATGATACCGGGAAGATCCAGCATTTGGATCTTCGCTCCATTGTAGACGACGCAGCCAGGTACGGTAGTAAGCTGTGCCCCTCTTAGCCTCGTTCTTGCTGCCCTAGGAAGAAAAATGCCGACCTACAGTTGTGAACTCGTAGGCTGCGGCTTCCGAGTGAGTCCCGGTGAGTAGGTTCAAAAGAGTACTCTTTCCAACGGACGGGAATCCTGGACGGCTCAGTATTACGCGACATTCTGATATCAGCTTAGAGAGGTATGTACCGATGAAACCACTAGCAATATTTTAGCATGGACTCCACCGCATAGTACCTAAAGGATCACACATACACACTCGCTACACCAGTTCTGGCAACATCGAAACCGACTGTTCCACGGAATCAGAACCGCCGCATAAGTCCGTAGCAACATTGGGTTCTCCTACCTCCAGCACCACCTCCCCCTCCACTCGATGGCGTGACAAGTTCTTTCCGTAGCTTAGCGAGCTTCGCCTTCAATTGACCCAAATGGCTGTAACCGTCGCATAAGCTCTGGATCTGTATGTCGTGAACGAGGCATCGCGACTCACTAGGAAGTGGCCTTGTTTTTCTGCGTTTTGGCTGTCGGAGGGTCAACACCAGCTGCGCTGTGCACCCGCAATTCGGAACTAGCGTGTACATACCCATCTCATCCTCAATCTGCTTTATTTTTTCCACTGCATACTGTTAGAACGATATCCTCCATTGAGCGCGGTGGTGCGTGTCGCCGCTGGCTTACCGGTAGTCGACATGGTGGTAGCAGGTGATTCTCAACGCCTTCTGTGACAATGTGTATAGGAATCTAGTCGTAAAGCTGTGTTACGTTCCAACGCAGATGCGGTTCGTGAAGTCGTTATTTTTCGTTCGTGTGGTGGTGACGTCGCCGTAGATGTGGGTTCACGTTGGGAAGACTGATAGTTTGTTGGGTGGGGTTCAAAAATTAATGAGCCCTGGTAACGCTAAGAGGCAGGGTAATTGCGGTGTAACCTATTGAGGGTCTGTCGGAGTTCTGCCCGGCACCGAAGCTGACCAGTCATGTGGCTTCATATGTACGGCCGTTGTGGGCTTAGGGGTTAATACATACTTGAGCGATTTCGTAGACTAGAGCAATTTCGCAAGGCGCTTGGGATTATCCACAGCAACCGGGTAAAGTGATCTCTCGCCAACAGGGCAAATTAGCCTCGGGAATGGGAAGCATCTCTAGGGTAGATCGGGAATAGTGCTGCTCATCTCAGGCGGATGAGACGACGTTGAGGCTCAGAAATCTCCTGTATAAAACAGTTTACGAAATCTCTTTTTTTGAAATCCGTGGGCTCGGTGCACTCAAAGGCCCTCCCTCCATGAATCTCCCCAACGACTGCAAAATCCCTCATTGTTGGACTCTCTTTTCCTCTTCCTTCTATATACAAGCATACACCGGCACGGATACAGGCACGTACTTTCCGTTCATAAACCACGGTTTGTTCGGTTTGCCTGTGTTTTGAGGGTTTCGCGGTCTTGCCGGTGAAACGTTCGGACCGTAGTCCAATTGCAGGGAATCAATCCGTGCGTTGGGCACACTAGCCCGTTTTAGGATCTCGCCGCCACATGTGCCATCAGATTAAATAATTAAATAAAATTAAAAATTGTGTACTATGGCAAACCACTGTTCAGGGGCTTCGCTGCCTTCGCCACAATCAATAACGTTTTCAAATGTTCTCGTCTTCTGCCATGATACCGAGTACGTATTGTGGGACTGCCCTCATATGTACGCATCACTGACTTACGTTTGTCAGGATTGCCATCGTACGCATGACTGACATACCCCATATGTACCTATTGCAATACTGCCGTCATACACATCGCTGATCCGCTTGGAAGCTTTGCAGGACTACATAGCCCGACGCGACATCCACAGCGTGCGCGACACGATATCTACTGCGAGTCCGACACGAGCCCGATGCTGCCCAAGCTGGCAACCGCCTGTAGAGAGATGCATTACGACTGGAGAAACCTGACCATTAATCAGCACTCGTTAGACCGGGGTAGGTGAAACACAACTCAACGGCAGGGTGCAGTACAAGTTCAACGAACATCGTCTGCGAAAGAGCAAAAGACCAATACAAATGTTGGAAGAAAGGAAGGACGTGTCGAGAATCCCCGAATGACCGCGGTCTGCGTTGAAGATTTCTGTCAGGTTCGGATGAAAATGACGCGTACCTAGTCGTTCCATTGGTAAAAGTGGCACAGAACAAATTGAGATAGAAACAAACAATAGGAACAGTTGTGGCAGTCCTTCCCTTTGCTGTACGTTTTTCATCACACCGAGTGCTTCTCGCCAAGCGTTCTTTGTCTCGCCGAGCACGATTCGCGATCGGTTTTGCCGAGATGCTATTTGTTGCGCTGTGTTTCGCCGAGGATGACATGTTTCACGTCGAAGATGTTGGTTTCACGTCGAAGATGTCGGCTGAACTGTCAGTGCCTCATTAGTCATTACAATCTGGAAAATAGTGTGGCTGTGCCGACGAGTTCCCCGGAGCGTGCTAGCGTGCCCAACGCATTAATCGATTCCAATTGCAGTTGATGGACGGCACTTTCCAATGCAGCATATAAAGCGCCCGGAGGTGCTATAAGTTGCCGCAGCCTGTATGCATGGACACGAGACCATAAAGCCCGGAAGGGTACCTACCTGAGTGTTCGACGGTAGTTATCATGAAGTCCTGCTAAGAGCTTGAGCTATCTCTCGGCCGGCCGTACCATAGCATCGACAAGGGGCAGAGTGAGCGAACCTGGTCTTGCGGCGCATATCATCGGCATGACGGACACACTGGAGCCATCCAATGACAGATGTCATGTGCCGCCGTAACAGTGCGGTGACCTCTCCTCGCCCCACCAGGCTCTTTCTCCGGATGCCCAGTCAGGCTAATCCATGCGTGCCGGTGCTGGTTCTCGGGTCTGAGCATGATATGTACATATATACTAACCCACATATGTGCTAATCCAATCGGCTATCAAAGGCTGCCGAGGATCTCCAGCCCCAGCTTTTAGCGCCAGGCAGCGCCAAAAGCCGTTGAGATATACTCTAGGTACATACCGGTTCATATTCGTCTCTTAATGTAGTATGCAGATCTTCACTTCTATGTCCCTCCTGATTTATCCGCTCCACGAATGCAACTGCCAGGCCCATACGATTTCCAGCTTAAAGCCCAGCTCTCCGCCATCAGGAAATCGTCCACCTCGTCCACCGAAATCCTACCAAAACCCGAACCTTCCTTTTCGTACTTCACAACCACACAACCCGTTAGGCCCACCGAGTTATCAGGATCAACCCCAAAACAACGACCGAAATGCCAGCCCCAAACCTACGATCTTTCACCCACGAGCTCGCCGATGTGTGCACCTTGCCGCTGGGCTCCATCTGCAAGAAACACAGCCCTCCACCCAACATGAACCCCTTCCATGGCCTTGTCAATGACATCAACATAATACTAGGCCCCTCGTCGGGCATCGACAGCTCAGATGTTGACGTGCAAGACCTCAAGCGCGCCATGAACAACTACACATCTGCCGAGCGTGACTGGGAGGAGTACGCTCACGCGGACTACAGTCGCAATTACACCCGGAACTTTGTCGATCGCGGCAATGGGAAAGCGAACCTTTTGATTCTTGTTTGGTCACCCGGAAAGGGCTCCTTGATCCACGATCATGCTGGCGCCCACTGCATCATGAAGGTTCGACCCTTCCGCCGGCGCAATCTCTTATCGGTTCTGACACATCTATGTAGGTGTTGAAAGGTGCTTTGAGGGAGACTCAGTACGAGATGCCACCTGATGGCATTGCCACCCAACCCTTGAAGGTTAGGCAAACCTCGCTCTACAAAAAGGATGAGGTGGCGTACATTTCCGACAATGTAAGAACACAAACCACCACTCTTAATTTCAGCTGCTAACCTCCAGCAGATTGGCCTCCACAAGATGCAGAACGAGAGCTCGGACGACGTGGCTGTATCGTTACACCTCTACACGCCTCCATGGGCGGAAAAACGTACGTACAATTGTGGTCCGATCTGACCCCCTGATAGCGCCCTCGTACTAATAAATTTCCAGATGGCTGCTACTGCTATGATGAACACACCGGCAAGAAGACGAAAGTTGAGATGTCCAACTACTACTCCGTCCACGGATCATTAAGCCGCCCTTGAATTTCGCCGCATAGGATACGTCTGAGACGGAAATACCATAGGCATTAAGCTGCGGCTTGAAGTGTTTTCTATTATTCTTTTTTTTTAGGGTAGGGGTTTTTCTTTTGGGTGCGTGCTTAGTGCTTGATTGGATTGATTGACGGTAGCTGGTGTGACTTGCAGTTGTTATTATTCCTAGGTGTTTGTGGGGTTGACGATTTGGTGAAATTCAATATGATTCCGAATTTTTTAAGCTCTTCCAATTTCCAGCATCTCCGCCGAGTTGAAGTCATTCGACCAAAAAATTCCCGCTAGATGATCGGCACTGATGTCAGGCCAAAGGGAGCTCACCCTATGTTTCATCGCTGAGGGTAATCGGAAGCCTGACTGCTGGTGAGTTCGCACGGTTCTGCCCCAATAGCGAGTTTCCTGGACCGAGTACATAAGAAAGTAAATCCAATAATCCCTTGTCAACTACTAGTGATGCGGCAATTTCTGGAGACCACCATTCAGCTCAAAGTCAACTTTTTGTAAGAGTTACGATTTTCTGGTGTCCGACTCTCGTTTTTTTTGTTCGTTCATTAATCGCATGCGACCTATCTAGATCAATGGCGATATACACACTTTTCCGGTTCCATTTTCTCGTGTCCAAGATGATGTCCAACAAGGGTCTTCGCTCGGGCTCAGTGAACTGCGAGTGGATGACATTTCATGATGTGCTGTGCCACCAACCACAGAGGACACGGTGGAGCAGAGTCAGCATGCGGATAGTAGCCACCGACCACCAACCCGCGC
>Ga0307516_10001280_pt1 | contig 34992 bp, 26 predicted proteins | sample 19_EM_MG_FD_203310 | JGI IMG/M metagenome (GOLD analysis project Ga0307516, IMG submission 203310) | Populus trichocarpa ectomycorrhiza microbial communities from riparian zone in the Pacific Northwest, United States - 19_EM | ecosystem: Host-associated > Plants > Roots > Unclassified | place...
CGCCGCTTTCCCGCTCAACAACGACGGACGCCTGATTCGGCTGTCGCTCGAGGAAGGCACGCCGACTTACGGACTGTTGAGTCTGCCGCACAGTAAGACGCGGCGCGTCCGCACGACGCTCGACTGACGCGCCCGCACCATGCGTATTCTTGCCACTTACGCGTTCGTCGACATGGCTGGCTTCACGGCGCTGACCGAGGCGCAAGGCGACGAAGACGCCGCCGACTTGGCGACCATGTTCGCCGACATCACGCGCGCCGCGCTCGGGCCCGGTGACCGCCTGATCAAGACCATCGGCGACGCCGTGCTGATCACGTCGCAGAGCCCCGCCGGCGGACTGTCGCTGATCGAAAGATTGCTCACCACGGCCGCCGATGAGCCGCGTCTGCCCACGCTGCGCGCCGGCCTGCATCACGGCGAAGCCGTGGAGCGCGATGGCGACGTGTTCGGCGCCGCGGTCAATCTGGCGGCGCGCGTCGCCGCCGAGGCGCACCCCGCCGAGGTGCTGGGCACCGCACCCGTGGCAGAAGCCGCGCGCGCGCTCGGCATTCCGGTCGTCGACATCGGCGACGTGTCGCTCAAAAACGTGCGCCGTCCGACGTTCCTGTACTCGATGGCGCTAATGCTCGGTGCCACCGATACGCCCATCGATCCGGTATGTCGCAATCACGTGGACCGTCGCGCGGCAGCCGGACGCTTGCGCTACCAGAACCGCGAATACTGGTTCTGCTCGCTGACTTGTGCGGCCGCCTTCGCCAGCAATCCGGAGTGGCACAAGAACGAATCGATGCGGCCCTCGCGGCCGGTTCACGACTAAGCCCCAGTGCGATCGATGCGCAGCTGCCCGAGGCCCAAGCGGATCTGCTTGGTGCGCGGACGACGCTCGATGATGGTCGTCGATTCGGGCAAGCCGTGTTGCGTGAAGTGCTTGCGGATCCGAAACACTTCGCCGTCGACTTGCTGCGGCGTCATCTTGAAGCCGTCGGCCAGCTCTTCCTTGTCCATCCAGCCGCACGAGGCCTCGGGCAGATTCGCGGCGCGATCCGCCAGCTTTTGCCGAGCCAGAGTGAGCAGCAAGTAGTTGTGGCTACGCGAGCCGAGCGCGACCCGACGCTCCGCGTATTCCAGCGCAAGCTCGACGAAGTCTTCGTCGGACGAGACACTGAAGCACAAGGTCGGCTCGCTCCCCGTGCGCGCCACCGTGAGCGTTTCGGTCGCGGAGTTCGACGTCGGGCAGCAAAACCGAAATTGACGGCCCGCCACGTCGATGATTTGACCATCGACAACGGTCTCGGTCTCGCCATCGGCTTGCTCGAGCTTCCACGCGCCATCGTGATCGAGGTACAGCGTGCACTCCGGGCTCTTACTCGACGGCAAACCGATCAGACCCTGCGCGCCGAGCAGTGCTTGCCCGGTATCGAGCGCCACCGCCATGGTCTCGGGCTCCCCGGCGTCGACCAACGCCCAGCGCTCATCGGGGTGCCCAAAGGTCAGGACGGCGTCTTTCTTCAACCGATAGGCTTGCCCCGGCTCAGCGACAGCTCCGTTCAGCTGGGTGCCGTTGCGGCTGCCGCGATCGAGCAATTCCCAGGCTGAGCCATCCCAGCGAATCAGGGCGTGCTGGGTCGATACGTAGCCGGCGCTCAGCCGCAGCGCGCACTGCGGACCGCGTCCGACCAAATGCTCGGTCATGAGCAGGCAGGATCGGGTCCCGTCCGTCCGGCGAAGCTCCGCCATGTGCAAGCCGAGTAGACCACGGCGCTAGCTCAGCGAAAAGACCCGTAATTTGCGCGCCTCGCTCGCCGTGAGCGACTGCGATCGACTGCGATCGACCGGCAACCGGGTGGCCGGTTATCGGTGAAATATGTTCGCGAGCGCTGAACGAGTCGAGCTGGCGGCAGCGTGGGAGGGGTTAGTGGCAGGCACCACCAAGGTCGACAGCTGGTCGCACGCCAACGATCGCTGGTCGATGCGACTCTCTCACTACCCAAACCCCGCGCGCGCTCCGCGCATACCCAACGCGCCGACGGCGCTGCGCCCGCGCGATGTCGAGATCTTGGAGCAAGCGCTACTTTGCGGCGCGCGAAAGCTAGTCGCAGTCCAGGTCGGGCGTTCTTGCTCCACGGTCGCGATCGTCATGCAGAACTGCTTTCAGTTCATGGGGTTGTCGTGTCTGCCATCGCGCATTCCCGGCTTGGTCGTCGCGGCCGCCCACGCCGGCTATCACGAACGGTCGCGCCCCAGGGCTCGCGCCGGGCGCGACGTTTCTCCGCAAATCATCACCATTCCCCGCCCCGATCGCGCGCTTTCCGCCTGGCTCGCGCCGGCCGAGCACACCGTGATAAGCCTGCTCATCGAAGGGCTGAGCTACGCGGAGATCGCCCATGCGCGCCATACGTCCGTCCGCACGGTAGCAAACCAAGTCGCTTCGGGCTTCCGGCGCCTGGGCGTGTCAGGCCGAGCCGAGCTGCTCTGCATGCTCGCGCGCTGGGGCTTCGAGCCACCGGAGCCACCGGCGACGCGCCCGCCGTCGCTGGTGACGAGCACCGCCAAGCGCGCACTTTCGCGCGGCCTGCAGCTGTTAGAAGAGGCCAGCTCGAGGCCGCATTGCCTCTCGCCTAGCCCCGCAACTTGAACTAGCAAGGGGAGTGGCAATGGCTCAGTACAGGCGAGCGGCCGTGTTGGCTCTAGCGGTGGGCTTCGCTCTGCCCCGCGTGGCAGCCGCGCAGGACACGACGAAGGCGGACGAAACCTTCCACGCCGGGCGCGAGCTAATGAAAGACGGCAAATTCGCCGACGCTTGCCCCAAGTTCGAGGAGAGTCAGCGAGCGGATCCGGCATCGGGCACGCTACTCGCGCTCGCTTACTGCCAGGAGTTATCAGGCCTACTCGCCAGCTCGTACGCCAATTACCTCGCGGCCGCCGATCTAGCCGCAAAAGAGGGGCAAGCGGAGCGGCAGAAGGCCGCGGGCGAGCGCGCCGAGGGGCTTTCGAAGCGCTTTTCGACGTTGACGGTTCGGGTGCCGGCAGAGCTCAGCCAGCTGGCGGGCTTGAAGGTACAGCGTGACGGCATCGAGCTGGAGCGCATCTCGTACAATGTCGCGATTCCGCTGAATGGTGGTACTCACGCCATCGAAGTGACAGCTCCCGGTCGCCAGCGCTGGGCCGGCGTCATCACCTTGCAAACCGAGGCCGATCACAAGACACTCGAAGTTCCGATCTTGGAACTCGAATCGCAGAGCTTCATCGAGCTGAGCGGCCCCCGGCGCGGGCCGGCTGCGTACCGGCCCGCCCCTGTCGAGCCACCGAGCGTGCGCAGAATGCGCCAAGCCAGCGTGGGCCTCGCTCTGGCCAGCGCCGTCGGCATCGGCGTCGGCGTGACCTTCGGTCTGGCTGCCAAGTCACGCAACGACGCCTCGAACCGCGACGGCCACTGCGACGTCAGCGGCTGCGACGCCTACGGTGCCGATCGGCGCGAAGCCGCGCTCAGCGCCGCGCGCGTCTCCACCTGGTCATTCATCGCCGCTGGCGCCTTCGGCGCTGGCGCCATCATTCTCTACTTCAAAGCCGAAAACACTTCTTCGACGCAGCTTGCCACCAGTTTGGTCGATGGCTCGCCACGCGTCTCTTTCCGCGGAAGCTTTTAAAAATATGCGTCAGCCTGCGCGTTCACAGCGTGTCGTACTAACCGGCGCGCTCGCCGTAGCGTGCGCCATCGCCTGCGACACTGTTCTCGACATCCAAGATCCCACCATGCGCCCCAGCGGCGGCAGCGGCGAAGCCGGCGAGCAAGCCAGCGGCGCCCCGAACAGCGGCGGCACTAGCACGGTGTCGAAACTGCCAGTTGGGGGCGAAGCGGGCACGCCAACTGTTACCGGCGGCATGGGCGGGGTGGGCGGTATGGGCGCAGTTAGCGGGGTGAGCGGCAGCGCCAACACCGGCGGCAGCGCCGGCCAAGCCGGCGAAGCCGGCCAAGCCGGCGCCGCTGGTGCGCCGGAATGCACCCCTGACGCCCTGCGCTGTGCCGGCGCCGCTCAAAAGTCGCCGGAAATCTGCGACGCCACCAGCCACTGGACGGCCAATACGACAGAAGCCGCCGGCGACTGCCCGGTCCTTTGCGCAAACGGCAAGTGCACCGTATGCACCGATGGCGACAAGCGTTGTTCCCCCTGCGCAAACGACGACACGACTTGCAGTACCAACCAACGGCAGAAGTGCGTCGACGGCGCTTGGGCGAACGACGGCGATGAATGCGCGAATTACTGCGACGCAGGCGACTGCATTACGCCGCCGAGCTGTCCCGCAGTCGCCGGAGCCTTCAACGATTGTTCGGGCACGAGTTGCTGCAATTCGCTGCGCGTCGCTGGCGGCAGCTTCAGCCGCGACTACGACGGCAGTGACAACTTCAAAATGAAGGATGAATTCCCAGCAGAAATCAGCCCGTTCTTGCTGGACAAATTCGAGGTCAGCGTCGGGCGCATGCGCGCATTTCTGAATGCCTATGGGCAGCTGACTCTCGAGGACGGAGCCGGCAAGTCGCCTCACATCGCAGCTGACCCAGGATGGAGCACAGAATACACGATCCCCCCAAACAAAGCTGCAGTCATTACTGAGCTCAAGTGTCCAGGCACGACTTGGGCAGATGCAGACTCCGCAAATAACGACCTACCGATCAACTGCGTGTCATTCAATGTCGCCTACGCGTTTTGCATCTGGGATGGCGGACGTCTACCGACAGAAGCCGAATGGAACTTCGCAGCTGCGGGGGGCGACGAGCAGCGTCTATATCCGTGGAAGGCACCGAGTGTAGGTCTGGCAATCACTCCGGAGTATGCAAACTACGGAAGTGCGAGCCCAATCGCTGTTGGTTCAAAGGTGCTAGGCAATGGTCGTTGGGGTCATTCAGACTTAGCGGGAAATGTCTCCGAGTGGACCCTTGACTATTTTGCCGATTACCCTGATGTTTGTAGTGATTGCATGAACGCAACCGCCGCGATCGAACGCACCGAGCGCGGGGGCTCGTATTCCGCCGCTATAGAAGATCTGTTGTTCGTTGCACTTCGGGGCGACGGAGAGCCGACTGAGACAGTCCCCGACCGCGGATTTCGTTGTGCGCGCGACTTGAAATAGCTGGACCCACAACAATACATGTCGAATCACCCACGCCTGCCTCGCAAGCGCTCGATTCCTATTCTCCTTTCTCTGGCTCCCTTCTGCATCTTGCTAACACAGTGTGGCGCGCCGGCCGCGCCGGCCGCGCCGTCTGGCCCCTCGATGTTGGGCTCCGAACACTGTGGCGGCGTTACGTGCACGGGGGTGAGCCAATGCCAAACCAACATTCCACTATGCGCAATTGCGACTAGCGCTACATGTCTCACCAACACTCCACGGGAATGCGCCTGGAAGCTGAACGTCAGCAACTCCTGTCCTTGTTTGGAGCACGACGTGCGGCTTTGCACGGTTGGAGCGAGCACGCCGGGCGTACAGATCTGCACGGCCAATGCCGGCCGCACGGCCACATTTTGGGATACGTGCGTCGCTTGCCCGAGCTGCTCCCCGTAGTGAGCCGTGGGCGTGAGGCAATTTCGATCGCGGCACCAGGGTCGGCTACGCCGGGCGAACACCGAGGTCGAAATTTTGCCTACAGCGGGGGCCGCAACAAGTCTGCTAATCAGCGGGGGGCGAGGCCGGCGGGTCAGACCGCCGCCATCGGGGTGCGCTTGGCTGCTGCTGCTAGCGTCGCTGCTCGATAAGCCGTTCGATTTCCGCTGAGCGACCGCTGCCAACGGGCTCGGTGGCGGCAGCTGGCTCTTCGGCCTTCGCGGGCTCGGCGCTGGGCGCGACTTGCCTGACTGGAAATGGAGCCGTGACTTTGATTTTGGTGCCGGCGGCGCCGCTCGTTGCGGTGGTGGTTTCGAGCTTTGTCGCGCGGCGAGCCGATGGGGCGGGAATTGGATCCACGAAATGAGGGAGGGTCACCGAAGGCGACAGCGCCGGCGCCGTGACCGTCGTGACGTGCGGCGGCTCCGTTTCGCCAGCGTGCGCTGACGCGCTGGCGGCGGCGACGGGCAGCGGCGCCTTACGTTGCGCGAGCGCCGCCACGCCACCCGACACCGCCACGCCACTCGAAGGCGCCGCCCCCGGCACCGCGACGCGCAGCACATAAACCCCCAAAATTCCGACGGCTACGGCGGCAAGGATGAACCAGCTCCGTCCGGGCCGAGCCGGTGGCGGTGCCGACGCGATGCCGCCGAGATTGCTGGTGCGGCGATCGTCGGAGCCTTGGGGCGCCTCTTCGACGGGGACTTCGAGGGTTGCGGTACAGGCGCTCGGATCTTGTGGGATGGAGCGAGAGAGCGCGGGGATGGAAGATTGGGAGCTGAGCAGGCCAGTGACGCGCGCGAGCGACATGCGGGCGTCGTCGCTGCCGAAGGGTGCCAGCGCCGTCGCCAGCTCGCCGGCGTTGGCGTAGCGCAGCGTGCGATCCTTTTGCAGGCACTTGCGCAGGATGCGCTCGAGGCCCTTCGGCAAAGTGCTCGGCACTTGGCGCTGCGACAGTGGGATGGGGGGCTCGCGCAAGATGTGCGTGGCAAGCTCCAGGTAGCCGGGGCCTTCGAACGGCGGGCGGCCACACAACAGCTCGTAGAGGGTAGCGCCTAGCGACCAGATGTCGGAGCGAGTGTCGACGTCGCGCGGGCTCGTGAGCTGCTCGGGCGGCATGTACGCGGGTGAGCCGAGCCGCACCTCGTCGGAGCTAGTGAGCACGGTCGACTTCGCCGTCTCGCTCTCGAGGGTCTTGGCGATGCCGAAATCCAAGACTTTGATCTGCGGCGTGCCGTCGGCGCGCGTCGTCAAAAACAAGTTACCCGGCTTGATGTCACGATGGACGATGCCTTTGACGTGCCCCTCGGCCACCGCCTGTACGGCTTGCAGCAGGTAATCAACCGCCAGGCTCGCGGGCAGCGCGCCCTGCTCGCGCAAGAGCGCCCGCAAGTCGCTGCCCTCCAGGTATTCCATCACGAAGAAGGGCGTGCCCGATGGTAGTTTTTCGATCTCGATCAGCCGAACGACGTGCTCGCTCGTAATGCGCGTCGCCGAGCGCGCCTCACGCACGAAGCGTTGCACGGCGGTGTCCGAGCCGGCGAGCTTCGGCAGCAAGAACTTGATCGCAACCTGCCGATCGAGCACCTGGTCGCGCGCCGCCACCACCACGCCCATGCCGCCGACGCCGAGCGTGCGCTCGATGATGTACTTGTCAGCGACCACGTCGCCCACGCGCACCGGTGCCAGGCTGTTGTCCCCCGCCTCGAGTTGACTGGCGGTGTTGGTGTTCATGGCGGCCGCGTGAGGCTGTGGGCCCCCCCTAGCGATCCCACCGAAGATAACAGCCGCCCGGCCACGGCGAAAGCATTCGCCAGCCCAACCTTGTGCCTCGGCATAGTACTGAATTCGAGTGGCGCCTTCCCGCGTGACGCGGCGGTTACTTCATGACCAGCGCATGCTTCGCCGCCCGGCCGAAGTGGAAACCGCCCAGCAACGGCAACTGGGCGCGTCGCTTTAGTCGGTACAGCTGACATTCACTTCGGCGATCGTCCACCAGGGGCCGTCGACGGGCACCATGCCTGTCTGCTTAACCGACAGGAATTGCCCGGTTACCGGCGAAGTCCAGGTGATGGTGGTGTTGCCTGTCGCGCCGTTCACGGGCGGCGACGTAGGCCAGGGGTCGGTTGTCGCGTTGGAAACGCGGACGAGGTACGCGCGTGGGTAGTCGGCGACATCTTTGCCGAACACCGTCATCGTCACCTGCGTGAAGCTGACGGGCACGCCAAAGTCGATTTGGATGACCTCGCCGCCTTTCTGCGCTTGTCCAGTCGACCAGCGTTCGCCGTCGATGCCGTCGGTCATGTGCTTGGCCGGGTTGTAGAGCCCGTCGCTCTCCATGCCGTTGCCCAGGCTCTCCTCCGTCGCGCTGGCGACCCAGCTCGTTTTCGGCGAAAGCGGATGCTCTGCGCACTTCACCACGGCGACGGATCCCGCGCTGCCGCCGGTGCCGCTGGCGCCAGCACTGCCAGCCGTACCGCCGTTCCCTGTTGAGCCTGCCGTGCCCGACGCGCCGCTTGTGCCGCTCGTGCCTCCGCTACCAGCTTTGCCAGCAGCGCCTCCGCCGGCGCCTCCGAGCGTGCCTACGCTGCCGCCGGTGCCACTGTTCGCGCTCGGCGGCGTGCCGGCCGTGCCGCCTTCGGGCTGCTCGCTCGTGCCGCCGTTCGCGCTGCCGGCCTGGCCGTTATTGCCTCCGCTGCTTGTCGTACCGGCCGTGCCGGCGCTCGAGCTGACGCTGCCGGCCTTCGCCGAGGACCCGCTACTGGAAGTTGCCGGCCCGTCGCCCCCAGCCGCAGTCATCGCGCCGTCCGTCGGAACGAGGTTACTGTCGTAGACCGTGCAGCTCCAGGCCAGCGCGCCTGCGGCGACGAGCGCTGCTGAGGAAAATCGCCTCATCATCGCAAAGCTATCAGGCCCCGACCGGCACTGCTTATGTTGCTACATTATTGTGTTATTTCAGATAGTTACAGTCCGCCTGTGGACGCCGGTCCCGCGGGTTGTTGGAACGCGGTCAGCTAACTGCCAGATTGCGCTTTGAGTCAGCCGCTTTAGGTGGGCTTGACCCAGAAGCCGTCGATGGGCGTGGGCGGGCTCGCGAACGAAAGCGCACCGAGATACGACGCCGGGTCGGCGGAGCGGAAGTACGCCTGCGCGGTCGTCGCCCAGAAGTCGACGTGTGCGCGCGCGCCGGCGCCGGCAGCGTCTTCGAAGTTGACGTACTTGCCGTGTTGCATGCCGAGCGCCTTGCCGCCGAAGAACAGCGCCGGCTTCGGGTCGCGCTCGTGCGTCACCATTGCAACCTCGGTGCAGAACGGCATCACGGTGTGGTCGAGCATGTTGCCGCCGAACGCGTCTTGCGCGTTTTTGAACATGTTCACGATATCGGCGGTCTTGTCGTTGTACCACTGGTGCACGTTGATCATGAACTCGACCAGCGCCAGCTGCAGGGCGTCAGTCGGCGGCGCGTCGAAGTAGTTGCCACGCGGCCCGGAGATTTTGTGGCTCTGCGGGTGGTGCATGAAAATCTTGCTCGGCTGATCGGGCCGCAGGCCCTTGAACGAGACGTGGTTCGTACCCGGCGACCACTGAAACGTGCCGGTGCTGATGATGTCGCATTGCATGGCCGCCAAAATGATGCCGGCGTGCAGCTTGCCAATGGCTTCGTGAACCTGGTCGTCGGCGGTCGGCACGTCGTCGGCGCCGTACGGATTGCTGGAGCCGGCCTGACCCATCAGGTTGGGATCGGGCGCGGCCGGCACCGTGCAGCCGCTCGCCGTCGTGAGGGTGCCGTTCAACAGATCGGAGACTTGCAGCTCGATTTTGCGGCAAGCGTCGGCATGAATGTCGATTTTTTGCGACTCACTAGCGGGGGCGAGCGTCTTGATTTGGTCGAGCTCACGCAGACAAAAATCGAGCACGCTCTTGCGCTGCTGCAGCGCGAGTCTGGCCGCGGCCATGTTCTCGGGCGTGGTGCCGCCGGGCATGAAACCGGTGAACAGCTTCATGTATAGCTGCGCCGGCGCCAGCTCCGGCAGCAGCGGCACATGCTCGGTGACCTTGCTGCCCGGTTTGTTGGCGGACTGAATGTCGGCGGTTTTGTGCGAGTAAGACAGGCAGCGCGTCGACGTCTCCAGCGCGTCGATGCGCTGATCGCAAATGGCGTTGGCGTAGCCGATGCCCGGACGAGTCATGGCTATGGCGCCGGTCGTCGCGTCGGCTTTCACGTCGTTCAAGATGATTTGATCCCACGACGGGCCGCCCGCGACGCCGTCGTCCGCTTCGCCGCCGTTGAGGCGCGTGCCAGGGCAACCGGTGCCGGTCATGGTCATGGGCGTGCCGCCTTCGTGCCCACCGGCGCCGTTGGTCGGCCCCAAATCATGCAGGCCCCAAATCATGCTCATGTCGCCGTCGAGACCCTTGTCCTTGAACGGCTGCAAAATGCGCGAAAATTGCGTGATGGCACCGACCCCGTTCGGCTTTTGACCGCCGTTCGGCAAGAACGCGTACTTGATGGTGCCGACCGGCCAGTGCATGCCAAAAAATCGCGGCGGCGACGTCATGCCCTGGGCCATGGCCTCGAAGTCGCGCAGCATGATCTTGAGCCCGAAGGCGCCGCCAATTCCGGCGAGAAACGAACGGCGAGCGAAGCGATACGACCTGTGCACGTTTAGCCTCCGGAACGCTGGGTGAGAGCCTTGGACAGCGCGACGGCGCGCACCAAAGCGCTGAAGCTGTGATCGGACGCCGCGAAAGCGTTGGCAACGCCCTTGCTGGCGCAGCTACGGCCGCTGACGCCCGTCTCGGCGAGCGCGTAGGTGATGAGCTTGGTGCCGAGGCACGAGGCGAACGCGCCAGTGTCGGCCAGCGCCTGGCCCAGCTCGACGGCGTTGGCTGCGGGCTTGCCGCCGGCGACGGCCGGCAACGTGACTGAAGCGTCGATCGGTCGGCCTTCCGCGTCCAGACTGCGAAAGCGCCCGATCACGTCGAAGTTCTCGAGCGAGAGCCCATATGGGTCGAAGCTCGGATGGCAGCCGAGGCAAGGCGCGTTGCTGGCGCGGTAGGTCGCCTTCTCGCGCTCCGAGAGGTTCGCCTGCATCATGTTCACGTTCTTGATCTGTGCGGCTAGCGCGTCGGGGAACGCCGGATTTTGCTGGCACAAGATGGCGTCGTTCACCGACAGACCGCGCCCCACCACCGACGGTTGATCGGGCCTGGAGCGCGACGTGAGAAAGGCCGCGCTGGTGATGATACCGGCGCGATTGTCCGGCAGAAGGGCCGGACCGAAGCCGTCGGCGTCGAGCCCGCTGGTCGGCACGGGCACGCCGTACAGCGGCGCGAGCTTGGCGTTGATGAACGACTTGCGCGAAGTGGCCAGATCCGAAACCGTGCCGCCGTTCCACAGCACGTTGTCGATGAACAGCTGGCTCTCGCGGAACATCGACGCGGCGACGCCGCTGTTGAAGGCTTCCGGCGGCAGGCCGTCGATCACGACGCTCAGCACGCGCGCGATGCCGAACGACGCGAACACGGTGTCTTGTAGGTTCGCTTTCGTCGCCGGCAGGGCCAAGAGCCGATCGACCTCGGCGCCGATTTGAGCGTCTGTCGTCAATTGGTCCGCGGCGGCCGCGGCCAACAGCGGCGCGTCGGGAGGCCCATCGGTCAAAAAGTACGAGAGCTGACTGGCCAGCTCGTACGGCGTGAGCGGCCCGGTCTTGGCGTCGGCGCCGAGCTCGCTGCGATACAGAAACTGGGGCGAGTCGTAGATGGCGCGCACGCCGGCTTGCACGCCCTGCTGCACGCTGCCGCCCGCCGTCACCACCTCGGTGTAGACCTGCAGCAGACTGGTCTTTTCGCGGTCGATGAGCGGACGACGGTAGGCACCCTCCGCGTGCTTCGTCAGAAACGTTTGCGCGCAGTCGGCCGTGGCCACAGCGCAACCCGTGACGCTCGCAAAGTTATCGAACACGTGGTTGCCCGCTTTTTCGGCGATCGCCTCGGAGGATTGCCACTTGGCGTCGATGTAGGTGGAGCCCTCGCTGGTGTCGCCTAGCGGCGGGAACGTGCGCTGCGTGGGCGGCGGAATTTGATTGGTCTTCAAGACGTCGGTCGCGAAAGCATCGCCAAAAACCGGGCGTAGCGAGCTTGCGATCTGGTTGAAGCTGAGGCGAACCAGTCGCTTCGGCATCGCGATCTCGTCGCCGTCGCAATCTTGCGGGGCCACGCTAGTGCTGCCGCCGCCGGCGGTCGCGCCTGCCCTGCCGCCGCTGGCGCTCGCGCTACCGGCAGCAGCGGGTGGAGGCAGCGTTTCGACGCCGCTCACTTGAGCCGTGCAGGCGCCAAGGGACGAGACCAGTACGCTGACAGCCCACGCTGGGCCGGTGCACGCTGGGGGCTTTGAGACCTTCACGCCCTAGCAGTCACGCTTGGACGCGAGAGGGACTCAGAAATCGACCAGCAGGCTGCCGAATCCCTCTGGAACGTGGAAGTTGGGCTTGGGTGTACGGGGCGGACGCCAAGCCAGGTACTGCCGCGGAGCCTTGCCCTCCATGCGATAGAGCGCCAATGGCAAGCGGGCACCCGCAACGAGCGCGGTCGTCAGCTCGGGTGCGGTCAGCGCCGCTTCGATCAGCGCGGTGTGGCGAGCCGCGTCGCTGGTGGTCTTGATTTTCGGCTGGCTCGACCAGGCGCTGCGGCTGAGCTTGCTGGCGCGATCGATTTCGAGATCGAAAAAATGGCCGAGCGGGCCGAGCTCGATTTCGTAGTAGTGCTCGCGGCGCGCGGCGTCCGGCGCCAAGAACAGCTCGACGCAGTCTTCTTGGTAAAGCTTGTCGCGCTCCGTGGCGAGCGGCCGTGACGTGTCGACGTTGAGCCCGGCGCCGGACAGCTCGAAGAGCACGAACAGCCCCTGCTCGTTCCACAGAAAACGCGCGCTGGTGCCGATGCCGGTGCTGGCGCCCGCGTAGTCCGTTTGCCAAGCCACGGGAGTTGCGCCGGCCCAAGCCGCGTCGAGTTGTCCGTCGATCAGCGGCGCCGACTTCACGTGCTTGGCGTGGGCGAGCCAGGCGTCGTTCGGCAGAACTGCAGCGACGGACAACGAAGGTGCACTGACGGAGGCAGACGCGGCGGCGGGCGCAGCGAGCCCAGCGCCGGCAAGCGGCGGCGCCGCTGCGGCCGTCGCCGGCAAGCTGAACGGCGCGATGGCCTTGAAGAACACCGGTCGGGGCGCGGCGAGCTCAGCCACGCCATCGCCCGTCAAGGCGGGTTTCGCGAGCTCGATGCCGTAGCGACGTGCGGCAATTTCGATCAGCGGCGAGGTGCGGTGGCCGCCCAGCTCCCGCGCGAGCTCTGCGTTGTTCCAGAGCCCCAGGTATTCGGCGCCCACGCGATCGACCAGCACCGGGTTGGTGCCACCGATGGCGATGCCGCCCGGCACTTTGCGAATGTTTTGAAAGCCGTCGCCGGACATGGCCGGCACGCCCTCGGCCAGCACCACGTCGGGCAGCGAGATCTCGAGCACGTCGACCATGCGTTCGGCGAACAGCTCGAGCGACGCCACGTATTTTTGGCGATTTTCTGGCTGGTGCTGTTTGCGCTCGTGCAAATACTCTTTGAGCTCCTCGTGCATGCGCCACTTCTGGTTGTACGCGGGCGTGGCTTCGGAGCGCATGACCGTGCCTTGCATGCCCTTGATGCCGAGCGACACCACCGCGTAGCGATGCGCTTTGATTTTCGGCACGCTGATGAAAAGCCCGTGCTCCAGCGTTTCGGCGAGCAGCTTCGGCATGAGCAGCGTCGGCACGCGCGTGTGCTCGATGCCGCTGATGGCCAGTGGCCGGCCGGGCTGGTCGCCCTGCTTGTCGAAGACGCCGTCGTCGTCGAGCGCGACGAGCGGTACCTGTTCGGCCGCGGCCATCGCCGTGTAGCCCGAAATGTCGACGGCCTTTTGCCAATGCTCGTGCGAATTGCCGCAACCGTCGGCGATGGTGATGTGCGTGTGCCCGCGCGCCTTCAGACAGCGCACCACGCCGCGCGTGAACTCCGCGTCGGTCACGCGCCCCGTGACGCCGTCGTCGCCGCCCGACTTTTCGGTGTTCTTGAAGCCGTCGAAGCCACACAGGTTGGGTTTGACGAGGATGGGCGTGTCCTTCGGCCGACTCGGCACCACCGCTTCGCACAAGCGCTGACCGAGCTCGAGCGCGCTCTCGCCCTTCAAGAGCGTCACAGGCGAGCGGTCGCTTTTCAGTCGCTCGATGTGGCGCTGGCGCAGCTTGGCGCCGTCGACGCGTTCGAGCTCGAGCGCCGCGACCGGGGCGCCAGCGTCGTAGGCCGCGCTGGCTTGCGAGACGGTGTCGGGCTCCGCGGTGGCCGACGGCGCCGCGGCGGCGGGACCCGGCGCCGAAGCCGATGCGCTGCTCGCAGCGCTCGGCGCGCTATTTTGCGGTGCTCTTTTGCTGCAGCCAGCGGCGAGAGCGAGAACGAGAACGACAGTCACGACCACCAGAAATCGCGCGTGCACGCGCCGACCCTAAACGCTTCCCGCGCGCGCCGCGAGAGTAGGTGTATGCTCGGGCGGTTTTTGGCCGCAGGGCGCTGGCCAGGGCAACATGCAACGAGGACCTTCATGAAGACACCGCTCCTGCTCGGCGGACTGCTCACGCTTTCACTGGCTTCTGCCGGCTGTTCCGGCACCGACGGCGCCGCCGACACCGGCCAGAGAAACCTAGATCTTTCGACCTGGTGGTCCCAAAAGAGCGAGCTCGACGCCATCGACGCGGTGATCGCCGTCAACCACGCCAAGCACCCCGACGTGAACATCACCGTGCTGACGGCGAAGAGCCAACAGGCCATGGTCTCCGACGTGCAGAGCCGGCTGGTCGACGGCACGCCGCCCGCAGCCTTCCAAGCCAACCTCGGCGGCAACGCGCTGCAATGGTGGGAGAGCGCGCTGCCGCTCAACGGTCGCGCCAAGGGCTGGGCGAGCGCGTTTCAGGCCAGCATTCTGGAGCGCGTGAGCGTCGGTCACGACCTGATTGGCGTGCCGCTCGCGCTCACGCGCCAGAACAACGCCTATTACAACCTGAAGGTGTTGAGCAGCCTCGGGCTCGACATTCCCAAGGGTCGAGACCAGTTCGAGAGTTGGCTGGCTGCGCTGGCAGCTCAGGGCTACACGCACCCGCTCTGCTTCGGTGACCAGTTCAATTGGATCAGCGCGCACGCGCTGTTCGAAGACATCGTGCCCGCTTACATGGGCGCCGAGCACGCTCAAAAGTTCTGGTCGGGGCAGCTCAGCGCCGACGATCAGCTATTCGGCGAAGCACTCGACTACGCCGCCTCGTTGAACGCGTATTGGAACACCGACTTCAACGACATCGACTGGGTGCCCGGCTTACAGCGGCTGATGGAAGATCGAGATCCGAGCGAGCAGTGCCTGCTGGCGCCGATGGGCGACTGGGGCGGACCCGTGCTGGCGGAAGACTACGTCGTCGATCAAGACTTCGCGCAGCGCTCGTGGCCCGGAGCCGAAGACTTGTTCGTGCTGGCCGGCGACGCCTTCGTCACCACGCAGGGCGTGAAATACGAAGACGACGTGCTCGATTTCTTCGACACGCTCGCCTCCGCGGAAGGCCAAATTGCGTTCAACTCGGTCAAGGGCTCCGTGCCGGCCCGCACGCTGTCGGCAGCCGAGCGCGCAGATTTCGGACCGCTGACTCAAGCCAACATGGCCGACCTGGCGAGCGCCACTGCCCTGCCCGCTTTCAAGGTCATCGGCCCCTCTACGTTTCCTTGGGACGACCTGGCCAAGCTCACACACGACTTCATCCTGGTCGGCGACAAGCAGCCAATCATCGACTTCATCGCCAAGAACTACGACCGACTGGCGCCCTAAGACACAAAATAGCCCGCTGGCCCTGCGGCCGACCCGCCATCGAAACAGTTCCAGAATCTCGCAGAGCCGGAGGCGCGGCGGAAGAAAACTCACTCTATCTCGCCTGCGCTGCACTAGCATCGTAGCCGCGAGAAATGGGCTCGATTGCGCGCTTCGTGGCTCACGCCAGCGTGGCCTGGTGCACGCTGTGCGCTAGGGCGAGCGCCGAGCAGCCGCCGGCAGAACCGGCGCCGAGCCGCGCGCAGTGCCTTGGCTTTCACGAGCAAGCACAGGACGCGCGTTTGGCCGGACAGCTCTTGTCGGCGCGGCGCCTGCTACGCGAATGCTCGGCCACGGCATGTCCAGCGCTCGTCTCGCGCGACTGCGTCGGCTGGCTCTCCGAGCTGGAGCAGCAGGTGCCTTCGGTGATCTTTCGTGCCGTCAAAGACGGCGAGGACGTCGTGACTCTGAAGGTCAGCGAGGGTGAGCAGCTGCTGACCGACTCGCTCACTGGCACGCCGCTGGAGCTGGATCCGGGGCCGCACCATTTCGTGGCCGAGCTCGCAGGCTTCGCGCCACAAGACGCGACCTACGTGCTTCAAGCCGGCGACAAAGCGCGCGTCGTGCTGTTCGATTTCAGCTCGCCGAAGCCGGCGCCCGCTGCAGCGGCGCGAGCAGCGAATCCGGCGCCCGCGATGGTCCGACCAACCGAGCCGCGCCCGATCCCGAAGCTCAGCTACGCCCTGAGCGGCGTAACGCTCGCCGCGACGGTCAGCGGTAGCGTATTTGGCGCGCTCGCCCTGGCGAAGCACAAGAGCGTCGAGCAGCGCTGCGCACCGCTCTGCGCCGACCGCGACGTGCGTGGCGTGAAGCAGCTGGCGCTGGCTTCCGACATTTCGTTCGCGCTCGCGCTGCTCGGCGCCGGAGCCACGGTCTACAGCTACGCTTCGCGCCCAGAAGTGCCGGCTCGGGTCGCCGGCTTTCGCGCGACGCCAACTACACGTCTTTCGCTGACGTGGACGGGCTTGGGCGTCACGGCTGGAGGCAGCTTTTGAGCAGCCCACGTCGTGTCATGTTCGGCCGCGTGCTGCTGCTGCTGAGCCTATCGCTGTGGCTGCTGTCAGCCGCGTGCTCGCTGGTCGTGGACGCGCAAGGGCTGCAGCAGGGTTGCGCGGCCGGCACCAAGCCGTGCGAGGTTTCGCCCGGCGAGCTGCGCTGCGTCAGCATCACGAAGCCCGAATACGGCTGCGCGCGGGAGTCGTGTGTCCCCTGCACTTTGCCGCAGAGCGTCGAGGTGTGCGGCGGCGACGGCGAGTGCGCGGTCGGTACTTGCGAGCCCGAGTTCGAAAATTGCGATCGGCTGCCACGCAACGGCTGCGAGGTCGACCTCAGCAGCAGCTATCAAAACTGCGGAGCCTGCGGCGCCAGCTGCGACGACGCCCTCCGCGACATGCCGCGCGCCACGGCTGCCGAATGCCGTTCGGGGCACTGCGTGGTCAAGGAGTGCAAAGACGGCTTCGCCGACTGCGACGGCGCAGGCTCGAACGGCTGCGAGAGGTCGCTCAGCGACGCTGACTGCGGGCGCTGCGCTGGCTGCCCGGGCCAGACGAGCTGTAACCTGGCGACGCGACGCTGCGAATAGGCTGACTCAGAACGTGAGCCCGTCGCCCAGCTTGAACTGCGGGTCGTAGCCAGCAACGGTGATGTTCGCCTGGGCGTCGGTCTTGGGCCAGCTGTGGCTCAGCTTGCCCGTGAACTTGGTCGTGCCAAACAGCACGTCGGCCACGCCGTCGCCTTCGGTGCCCGGCAGCCAGGCGGCGATCCAAGCGTCGCCGTCGGTCAAATGGTCGCTGATCAGCACGGGTCGACCAGAGACGACGATCGCGATCACCGGCTTGCCCGAGGCGCGCGCCTGCTGCAGCAGGGTAAAGTCGGCTCCCGGCAGCGTGTTGAGGGTCGCGCTGTCGCCCAGAAACTCGGCGTACGGGTGCTCGCTCAAAACGACGATCGCTGCGTCTGCCTCTGCCGCGGTGCCGACCACGCTGCCGACCTTGCCGATGGCCGCCTTGATGGTCGTGCCCGTGGTCATGCTGCCGCCGTTTTGCCACTCGACCGACCAACCGCCGCATTGGTTCTCGAGGCTGTCGGCGCCGCTGCCCACCACCCAGAATTTTCCGCCCGCCTTGAGCGGCAGCGCGTTCTTGTTGTTTTGCAAGAGCACGAGCGATTCACTCACGGCTTTGCGCCCGAGCGCACGATGCGCGGCCGACCCGATTTGCGACATCAGCGCGGTGTCGCGCGTCTTGCCGAACAAGCCAGCCTGGCATTTGACGGTCAAGATGCGATGCACGGCGTCGTTCGCGCGCTCCACGGAGATCTGTCCGCCGATGGCACCGGCGATGCTGCTTGCGTCCGTTTGCCAATTGGCGGGCTCCATCAAGACGTCGACGCCGGCGTTGATCGCTCCGATTGCCCCGCCGACGTTCGGTGCTTCGGCAGCCTCCCAGTCAGTGGCGACCGCACCTTTGAAGCCCATTGTTCCCTTCAAAATGTCGGTAATGAGATGCTTGTTTCCGGTCATGTTCACGCCGTTCCAGCGCGCGTCGCTGACCATGATCGTGCCGATGCCCGCCTGAATTGCGCGTGCGTACGGCGCCGAGCCGTACTTCATCATCGTCGGCTCATCGATCTGCACGTCACCGCGATCGACGATGCCGCCCTTGGACGAGGTGCCAGCCTTGGCCTGACCGTCGCCGGCGAAATGCTTGCCGCACGCCACCATGCTCGGGTTGCCGGTGCCGAGGCCGCCGCGCCCCTGCAGGCCCAGCACCGCCGCCGCGCCGAGCAAGCCGGCCAGGTCCGGATCTTCGCTGAAGCTCTCGAACACGCGCCCCCAACGATTGTCGAACGAGACGCCGAAGGACGGCGCGTACGCCCAGCTCATGCCCTGCGCCATGGCTTCGATGGCCGTCGCGTGACCGATGTCTTCGACCAACTGCGGATCGCGCGACGAACCGAGCCCCGCGTTGTGCGGAAACAGCACCGTGCTCGTCGACTTGCTGGCGCCGTGCACGGCGTCGATGCCGTACAAGATGGGGATCTGAAGTCGCGAGGCGGCTGCGGCCGCAATGTACGTGTCGATCATGCCAGCCCAATCGCTGGGCTTGCTGCCGCCGGCAGGGCCCTCGGCGCCGCCCGAGAAGACGGTGCCGACCATGGTGCTGGTGGTCAGGTTGGTGGTCGGGTTTTGGCCCATCACCATCTGCATGGCCTTTTCGGGGTTGGTCATCTTGGCGACGAGATCGTCGGCCTTGGCGATGCACTCGGCGCTGGGCCAAGCCACCGTGGGGATCGTGTAGGCAGTCGACGCGCCGCCTGCGCCAGCCGATCCGGCCGATCCCGCCGCGCCGCTGGCTCCGCCGCTGCCGCCGGTGCCGCCGCTGGGGGCCGCGCCGCCCACGCTGGCTCCGCCCAGGGGTGCCGCGCCGCCGCCGCTCGCCCCGCTCGTGACTCCGCTGCCCCCGGTCGTTCCTGCCGAACCGGCGACGGTAGCGCTCCCGCCAGTGCTCGCGCCGCCGCCAGCCATGCTGGTCGCGCTACCGGATGCGCCCATTCCAGGCGGATTTTGGCTAGCCGAGCCGTTGTCCGAGCAAGCGCTGACCAGAAAGGAGCCAGCGCCGAGGAGCCCAAATGCACAGCCGAGCGAGCGAGAAATCATCTTGAGACCACATGTCCGGAAAGAGAGGCAAACTTTGCCCGATATGGCTAAGGGGCGTGTCGGAAAGCGATCTTCAAAATCGCATGTCTGGACGGCGTTCCAGCTTCGCGCGCTCTGCGCTCGCTGCGCGACCGGGAACCACACCGCCGGCCCATGGGCCGAATAGGCGCGCGCGTTGACGGACCCAGTCTCGGACACCAGGCTCTGAGGGTGTCGAAGCTGATTCGCGCGCGGCCCTTGGCATGAGCGCGTTCCTCCTCATCTCGCTGGTCGGCTGGCTTTCGGTCGTGGGCTTGGCGCTGCTGCGTTCGCGCCGGTACGCGATTTTTCGCGCCGTGACCCTGGGCATGCAGGTGCTGTTCGCGGCCACGCTGGCGCACCGTTTTCAACGCGTGGACGCGCCGTGGCTGTTTTGGCTGTTCTGTTACCTGCACGCGGCTACGTTCGCGCAGAGCATCGGCTTGATTCGACCGCGCATGCGCTCGCTCGTGTATCGGGCGCTGGTCAGCGTACCGGGGGCGTTCTTCGCGGCCGGCACGCTGCTCTCGCTGCCTTGGGTACTGGTCAGGGCCTTCGGCTATGACCTGCCCGGCGTGTTCGTGCCCTACGCGGCGGCCGCCGTCGGTGTCTTGCAATCGCTGTGGTCGCGCGAAGAAGCCCGCGACATCGTCGTCGCCGACCGCCAAGTGGTGCCGGCGCTGGCGCGCCACGCGGCCAGCGCCGCCCGCGTCGAGCGACCGCTCAGGTTGGTGCAGATCACCGATCCGCATCTCGGCCCGTTCATGTCGGTAGAGCGGCTGAAACGCATCTGCCAGCGCGCCGTCGACAAATCGCCGGACCTGGTGCTGCTCACCGGCGATTTTTTGACGATGGAGTCGCAAGCTGATCCGCGCTTGCTCGAGCAGGCGCTCGCGCCCTTAAAGCAGCTAGAAGGCCGCGTTTTTGCCTGCCTGGGCAACCACGATCACGAAGCGCCGCTCACCGTGCGGCGTGCGCTTTCCAACAACGGCGTCACGTTGTTGATAGACGACGCGACGAGCCTCGATACCGCGGCGGGTCGCGTTCAAATCGTGGGCATGGATTTCGTGTGGCGCGAACGCAAAGAGCATTTGGCGCGCGTCTGTCAGGCGCACCCGCGCGAGGCCGGCGCGCTGCGCATCGTGCTGCTCCACGACCCGGGCGCCTTCGTTCACCTGCCGGAGGGCGAAGCCGACTTGGTACTGTCAGGGCACACGCACGGCGGGCAAGTCGGCCTGGTCAGCCTGGGGCTGCCCTACACCATGATGCGCGCCTTCGTGAAAATGCCCGACCACGGCTTGTGGGCGCGCGGCACCGATCGCCTGTACGTGCACCGCGGCACCGGCCACTACGGCTTTCCGCTCCGGCTAGGCGTGCCCAGCGAAGAGAGCGTGCTCACCGTGCACTCGCCGGCGCATCACGGCGCGCCGCTGCCGTCCTGAGCGGCGAGCCTTTGCGGCGCAAGAAACGCGGGCGATGCGCCGAACGCCACACTCGTGGCGAGCCTTTCCGACGTGAGCGCGCGGTCGTAAATGCGAAACTCCAAAAAGCTGCCGCCGAAGCGCGAATCGGCAGAAAACTGCGAGCGCCCCAGCCAATTGTTGACGTCTTCGATGGCCGCGAGCGGCTCCGTCAGCGGGGCCCGGCGCTGTTCGACGGCGTTCAGATACAGGCGTAGCTGTTGCGCCTCGGCGTCGACCACGACCGCCACCTCGAACGGCGTGTTGCTCGGAAACGGCTCGACGCCGTCGATGATGACCTCGCCTGGCAGGTTGTCATCGCGAAAGGCCGTGCGCGGCAAGTCCGGCGTGGTGCCCGGCTGGCCGGGCGCGAGAAACAAGTAGCTCTTGCCGAACTCGCGCTGGTCCTCGCCCTTGGTGCTGACGCCGAAGTCGAAGACACGCTCCCAGAACGGCTTCGGATCTGTGGGCGGCGTCTCCCAGATAAGCCACGCTTCGAAGGTCGCGCTCTCGAGCACGCTGATGATGCCGTTCGGGAGCTCCACGTACTGCTCGAGCTCACCTGCGCGGTCGAGGCGGACCTGCCCCAAGCCGTTGAGCTCACTGTTCATGATGGCGCCATCGGCACCACCGACGTCGTCGATCGCCACCGTACCGTTGCCGTCGAAGGCGTAGCGATGGACCAGCGCGTCCTTGAGCGGGAGGCAGCGATCTTCCGGTACGCCACAGCCGCAAACGCCGGGATAGACCTTGAGCTGGTCGTCCAAGCAGTCGTCGACCACGACCTCGAGGCGCTCGCTACCGCTGCAACCCAAGAGCCACAGGGAAGCTAGCAGCGTGAGCGCGCCTCGGCACATGCAGGAAAACCTGACCCGAGTCTTACACACGCCGAGATGTGCGGTTCGTCTCAAAAAGCTGTCATTACCCCATGTATGATGATGTGCGCATGCTCGCGAAATGCTAAGCTTTGTGCGCCCTTCAGAGCGCCGCGATGCAGCCCGTCTCTTCGACTTTCGACCTCAAGAACTTCGCCTACGCCCCTGGCGACGTGATCGCTGGCAAGTACGCGCTCGAAGAGGTCTTGGGCAGCGGCGGCATGGGCGCTGTGTTTCGTGCGCGCAACACCGTCATCGACATGCCGGTGGCGATCAAGCTGATCCGCGCTGATCTGGATCGCGAGCTGCTGAGCGGACGGCTGCTGCAAGAGGCGCGCGCAGCAGCCAAGTTGGCACATCCAGCGATCGTGCGGGTGTTCGACGTAGGCAAGACCGCGCTGGGCGATCCATTCATCGTGATGGAGCTGCTCGAGGGTCAGAGCCTGGCGCAAATCATCGATCGCGAAGGTCGGCTGAGCGCCGCTCGCGCCGTGCAGTTGCTGCTACCGATCGCCGATGCGCTGTCGGTCGCCAACGCGAAGGGCTTGGTGCACCGCGACGTCAAGCCGGACAACGTCTTCATCGCCAACGACGAAGAGGGGCAGCTGCAGCCGAAGCTCGTCGACTTCGGCATCGTGAAACACGAGCACGCCGCCGAAGGCAGCCAGCTGACACAAATTGGCTCCGTCATTGGCAGCCCCGACTACATGTCCCCCGAGCAGGCGCGCGGCGTCGAAAGTCTCGACCAGCGCAGCGACGTGTGGTCGTTCTCGGTGGTGCTCTACGAGAGCATTACCGGCGCGACACCCTTCGAATCCAATAACTACAACGCGCTCTTGCGCATGATCGTGGAAAGCGAGCCGCTCAGCCTGAAGCAGCACAGCGCTGCCGACAGCGAGCTGTCCGCCATCGTGTCCAAGGGCATGAGCAAGGACCCGAGCGCGCGTTGGGCCTCCATGGGACAGCTGGGCAGGGCGCTCGCGAGCTGGCTCTACGATCAAGGCTTCGGCGAAGACGCTTGTGGCGTGTCGCTCGAGGCGCGCTGGTTGTCGCGCTCCACCGATCCGAGTTTCGCGGGCCGCGCGTCGCGCTCTTCGGCTCCCGACAGCTGGCCCGAGCCACCTTCGGGTGTGCGGGCTATCAGCGGTCAGCTCGGCACCGCGCCGACCGTCGAAGTGACCAGGAGCCAAGGGAGGCAGCTAGGGCCGGCGAAGACTTCTGCAGGCAGGCCACTGGCGCGCCGCACGGTCCACCTGCTCGTCGCTGGCGTCGTAGCAGCTCTGGCAATTACTGGTGCTTGGCTCGGTTTCGGCCGGTCACACGCAGCGAGCGAGACCGCGGCCCACACTGACGCCCCGCCCGCAGCAGCTCGGGTCGAACCGCCCGTAAGCGCCACACCCACATCGGTTGCACTTGCCGAGGAAGCGCCGGCTCCAGCCGCGCTTGCGCCGGCCGCCAGCGCGTCGGCTGCACCCGCCAGAGCTGGCGGCCGCCTACCACAAAAAGCGCGAGCAGCACTCGAGCCCCATGCGGCCAAGTCCCCCGAACCCGCCAAGCCGACTTCCGACCTGCTCACACCCTACTGAGCAGGCTATGCTGAGCGAGTGCGTCTCGAGCTACGAGGCAGACAGCGCAGGCTTTGGTTCAGCTGGTTGCTGATCGGCGCAGCCCTGGCACAAGCCTGTCGGTTTGGGTACCAAGAGCTCGACGATGCTGCGAGCGCTGGTGCAGGCGGCAATCCCGCAGCGGCCGGCCGTAGCGGAGGTAGCAATGGCGGAAGCACCGGAGCTGGCGCCGCGCCCCCAGCAACTGGCGGCGAAGGTCCCGGCAGCGGCGCCGGTCAGCCGACACAAGGCGGCAGCAAGGGCGCTGCCGCCGGGCAGGCTGGCACGTCCGCGGGAGCACCAGGGTTGGGTGACGGCGGAGGCTCAGGGGCCGCGGGGGCAGCCGGCGCGGCGGGCAGCCCCGGCAATCCCGCGGGCTGCACGACGACGGCAGATTGTAGCTGCGCCTCGCTCCAAGGACACAGCTACTGGTTTTGCACGAGCCTCTCGAACTACGCGACCGCAGAAGCCCACTGTGAGACGCAAGCCATGCACTTGGTTCGTATCGACTCGAAGGCTGAAGGCGATTTTCTGATTCAAGAGGGCACGCCGCGCATGGTCTTCAGCAGCGACGGCTTTGCGCTGATCGGCGCCTCCGATCAAGCCCTGGCCGGCGAGTGGCGCTGGGTCGACGGGACGCTGTTCTGGCAAGGTGGCAGCGCTGGCGCCGCCGTCGGCGGCCTCTACGCCAACTGGTTCGCCGCCAGCCCGTCCGCGAGCGGCGCCAAACAATGTGCGGGCACATTGATCTCGGGCAGCTGGCAAGATCGCAGCTGTACGGCGCTCGAGCCGTTCATTTGTGAGGGCCCGTAAGCGCGACGCGGGCGCGGCGCTCAGCCGCCGGTCTTGCGCGCTGTGATGGGGATGCTGAACGAAACGGGGGCATCGCTCGCCGGAAAGCGGGTCGAACGCGCGACGCCCAGAATGCAGGTGCCGAGTGGCGTGCCTGCGACGTCCGCGGGAGAAAGGTCGCTCGCGCGCACGGCGCCGCTGGCTTCGACCTGAAAATGTAGCGTGAGCTGGGGCGTGCCTTCGTTGGGGCTGGCGCGAAAACAGGCCTCGATGCGCCCACGCTGTTTTTGAAAGGCCGCGGTAAGCGTCGAACCAGAGGTCGAAATCTTGGAAGCCTCTACGGCGCGCGCCGACTTGCTGCCGACTGCCGACGGCGCGGCGCTGGCTGCCGGCGCGGGCGGGGCAGTCGGGCTCGAGCTGGCTTTCGCTTCGGCATCCACGTCGACCTGTTTTTCGATGAGCAAAAAGCGTTGCGGGGCCGGAGCTGCGTCCTTGTGTAGAAACGGATAGGCTGCCCCGGCGAGCGCGACGACGAGCGCGGCCAACCCCAAGGCAACCAGCGGCCGTCGCTTCGTCGGGGCGCTACCGGGAACCCGAGCTACGACGAGCGAATTCGTTTCGGGCTGCGGCGCCGCCGGCGGACTGGAGCCCGCAAGCTCGAGCAGCGACCGCGAAGGCAACGCCTGCACGGTCACTTCGCCTGCTGCTGGGTTCGAACCGGTCTGCGTATCGTGCGGCGAGCCACGAGGCGGACGACTGGAGCGCAGTGGGGTCTGTTCGCGTGGCGGGAGCGAGGCGCGCCAAGCAGCGTCGCGTGACTGCAGCGTCTCGAGGCTCAGGAACCGAGACATGTCGACGCCCGTAAAGTCTTCGTGGACGACGCGAGCAAGCTCGCTCGCTGCCCCGTCTTCGGACCAGGTTCGCGCTGCGCGCAAGGCGCCCGCGAAGCTTGCGGCGGAATCGAAGCGCTTTGCAGGCTCTTTTTCCATGGCTTGCGCGATCGCCGCATCGAGCGCCTGGTTCACGTCGCCACGCAGCGAGCTCACCCGGGGTGGCACGTGCGTCACGACCCGATGCAGGGTTTCACTCGGCTGCTCGCCGCGAAACGGGTTAACGCCGCTGAGCAGCTGGTACAAGATGACGCCACACGCGTACAGATCACTCTGCGCGGTGGCCGAAATGCCCTGCAGAGTTTCGGGAGCCGTATACGACAGGGTGCCGCGAAAGGTACCGTCTTGCGTCTTGAATTCGTCGTCGGCCATGCGCGCGATGCCGAAGTCGTGCAGCTTCACGTGCCCCGATTGATCGATCAGAATGTTCGCGGGCGAGATATCGCGATGCACGATGTCGAGCGGAGTGCCGTCGGCGCGCGTCAAGCCATGCGCAAACGCCAGCGCGTCGAGCACCGGCAGCATGACTTCTACGGCGTGGGCCACGGCCATGCTGCCGCGCGCCTCGCGCACGTAGCGCGCCCAGAACCCCAGATGAAAGCCGTGAACGTACTCGAGTACCATGACGTACTCGCCTTCGACTTCACCGAAGTCGAGCACGCCGACGATATTCGGATGCTCCAGGTTCGAGAGGATGCGCGCCTCGCGCACGAACAGCTGCGCGGCGCGCGTATCTTTGGCGTCGGGGATGACCGTCTTGATCACGACGGGCTTGGCAAACCCAGCCGCCCCTTCCAACCGCCCCAAATAGATGATGCCCATGCCACCGCGCGCCAGCGGAGTGACGATACGGTAGCGCCCCAGCACTACCCTTCCGGACATCGAAGCAATCGACACGGTCGGCCTTATCTCGAGCTTCGCCTAAGGTAGTAGTGAACGCCACGCTGCGGGTGCGAGAAGCGAATCAAGAGCGCGCCTACATCGGCCGGGGCCGGCACTTCGCCCGAAAAACGCTGCTGGCTGTCTTGGGCCAAGTCGCGACCGCCGACCGAAACGGTCCAGCCCGGCAGGGCCGTACCGCTCACCTGCACCGGCTGGCCCGGACCGAAGCCCCGCTCGGCCGGCGCGCTGATGCTCGCCGTCGGCGCCGCGTTATCGAACTGCACGACGACGGTGGTCTTGCGCGAGCTCTCGCCGTGCGCGTCGAACCACAGCTGGTAGGTGCCTTCGCCGAGCACGCCCGCCGGCAGCGAGTAGCTCGGCGCTTGTGACGAAAACTGCTTTTGCGCTTTGCCTTGCGAGCTCAGCGTCAGCGTGAACGGGCCGGCGCTCGGCGGGTTAGGCCAGCGCGCCGAAACCTTCGGTAGCAGGCTCTGGTAGAGAATCGTGTAGCGTCGTCCGTCCGTGTCGATGCGGTTAGCCGGCGCAGCACTGGCCAAGCGCCGACTGCCGGCGTCGTGCAGCACGCTGAGCGTGCCTTCAGCGAACGGGCTGGGCTCCGCGTCGCAGCGCAAGCGGTAGTGTTGCGTGCCCGCGGAGAAAGCAGCCGTCACCCGACCGTTGCCGACAGTCTCGCGCCTTTTGCTGCCGACCTCGAGCACCGCGAGACCCGGGCAGCGCGGCGTGGCAAAGCCCACCACCGTCGGCGGGTGCGGATCGTGAATGGTCAGCGAGTCTCCGGCGGCTGCCAAAAGATCCGCCAGCTCGGGGCCGCGCGCTCGCGAGTCGTGCTCGCTGGGCACGACGCTCGCGGAAGGGCTCGGCGACGCGGAAGCGACGCTCGGCGCCGGACCTGCGGCCGACGCTTGCGGCGGCAAAGTTTCGATGATCGCCCGCCCGATGCCGACCTCGATCGACTCGCCCGGCTTGAGGTCGCGGTTTTCGTCGCTCAGCCGCGCCGCGCCAATTTCGACGGCGAAGCGCGTGCCTTGCTCGGTCTTGCGCAGCTTCACGCGCGACCCCGGCTGCAGCAGCGCAGGCCCGGCTTCTGTTTCGAGCTCGAGCGCCGCACCGGCGACGTCGAGCTGGACCTCACCTTGCTGCAGGTCGAGACCGTGCGCCTGCTTGCCGGGCGGCGAGGCTAGAAAGCGCAGCACGCTCTTTTCTTGCAGCGAAACTCCGCTACCGTCGGACAGCCGCAGCTTGGCCGTCGCACCGGCGGCGGTGCGCACGCCGTCACCGACCTCGAAGCCCGCGCCGAGCGTAGCCGTCGCCCACTTGCCTTGCTGCGCGGCCAGATCACGATCCACGCTGCCCTGTTTGGCTTCGAGCTTGGCCAGCGTGTCGGCGGCGCGGTGACAACCCACGGCCACTACGACAGCAAGCCAGCACAGCCACGCAAGCCGAGCGAACAGGCTTCGGGTCATGGTTGATCCGGCGCCGGCGGTCGCGCTCCCGAGTGCTGCAGCAGGTCCGCGTTCACGATCACGACGCCCTGCTCGCCGACCTTGGCCGTCCGGCGCTGCGCGTCGTAACCGGGAGCTTCGATCACGACTTCGTATTGTCCCGGCGGCACGTCGATCTGGAAGAAGCCCTCGGCGTCGGTCTTCGTTTCTGCGCCACCGGGCTCGAGACGGACGCTCGCCGCAAGCGGCTTGCCGCGTAGCGAGCGCACCAGCCCGCGCACCTGGCCGGCTGGCAGAGCCAGCTCCGCGTGCACGTCGAGCCGCAGGGGTTTACCCGCGCTCACGTCGATGTCGCGCTCGACCGGACGGAAACCCTCCGCTGTGATGCGCAGATGCGCGCGTCCCGGGCGGGCGCGCCGCCAGCGGTAGTGGCCAGGCTCGGTCTCCACGAGCGGCGTGTCGCCGTCGGGAGCCACGACCGTGACGCCAGCGCGAGCCAGCGGCTGCCCGCGCTCATCGAGCAAAACGAGCTCCACGCTGCTGGGCTCTGCGTCGGACGCAGACGGGGCGAGCGGGGCTACGGGTGCGGCCAGGGCAGCAGCCGGTGGTGGCCTGGTCGGAGCCGTCTCGCCGAAGCGATAGCTCAACCCCAAATGCAGAGCGACGCGCGGCTCGATCGGAAAAAGCGGCGCGCCGGGCGCCACCTCGGGACGGGCGCTCGCCAGGGCGTCGAGCGAAAGCTCGCCGACGAGGCCCGCTGGGCCGAGTTTTTGCCGGGCACCGAGCGTCACCCACATGGGTGACGCAGCGAGCTTCGGGCTGCCGAGCAAGAGCTGGGCGGTGAGCTCGCCAAAGAGCAGCGTGCGTCCGACAGGATAGCCGGCGCCGAGCCCGGCCAGCGCGGCGTTGAAGTCGCTCACGCCGAGCGCGCTGCGATCGCCGGCGCGCAGACGCTGCGTATCACCGGCCCCCTTGGCGCTGCGATCGAGCCGATAGCCGCCGTAACCCGCCACCACCAGGCTGCACGCCTGCCCGCTGACCAGCACGCGACCGTCGGCGCTCAGCCCCGAGAACGACGTACCAACATCTGGCCCGCCTGGCAGCCAGCCGGCAGCTTCGAGACCGAGACCGACGTCGCCCACGCGCCAGGCAAGCCGCGCCGACAGCTCGGATTGAACGAGGAAACCGTCGTCCCTGCCGAGGGCGTCGCGCGGGTGCAGATCGTAGCGCCCGGAAGCCCAAACGCCGACGTTGAGAAAGCGCGTGGCATCGACCGACGCCGCGGCGCTGCCGGCCAGGCGCGCGTGCGCCGCATCGCTCTTGGACAGGCCTTCGGTCAGGCCTCCGCCCAGCCCTGCGGCGGCTACGACGGAGCCGGGCTTGCCGGGCTCGGGCACGCCGACCCGAACGAAGGCGCTACGCGCCCGCTGGCCTGCGCCTAAGTCTTGCGCCGACGCGGGCGCCGCGCACAAAAATGGCAAGAGCACGGCCCCCGCCGAGAGCCGCTCAAAAGCTGCAATGCCCAAACTTGCACGTTCGGTTTCCGGTGCAGTGAATGCCACACTGCCCGCAGTTGTTGTTGTCGGCGCCGGTGTTCACGCAGCTGCCGTTACACTGCGAGTAACCGGCGTTGCAGGTAGTCCCGCATTGGCTGTTCGTGCAAGTCGCCGTGGCGTTGGGTTTGGTCGAGCACTTTTTACCGCAGCTGCCGCAATTTGCGGGATCGAGCTTGGTGTTGGCGCAGGCCCCGCTGCAGTTAATGTACGGAGAATTGCAGGAAAAATCGCATTTGCTCAGCGCGCAGAGCGGCGTCGCGTTGCTCGGCGGCATGCAGACCGTGGCGCAGTCGCCGCAGTGCGCGGTGCTGCTGGTCAGGTCGACACAAGAGCCGTCGCAGTTGGTGGTGCCGCCGGCGCACACTTTGGTGCACTTACCGAGATCGCACACCTCCGCAGCCCCGCAAGCCGTCGCGCAGTCACCGCAATGTGAGCCGTCCGAATTCAAATCTGCGCAGTCACCGCTGCAGTTCGCGTAGCCGACGTTGCAAGCGATGTCGCAGCCGTCCGGCCCGCAGACGGCGCTACTGTTCGGCTTGGCGTCGCAAATCGTACCGCACACCCCGCAGTTCTGAATGTCGTCGAGCTTCAGGCACGCGCCATTGCAGGGGCTGTAACCGGCGTCGCAGGCGATACCGCAGCCGCTAGCGTCGCAGGTAGCAGAGCCGTTCGGAACCGACGGGCAGGCGGTATCGCAAGCTTGGCAGTGAGCGGGATCACTAGCGATGTCGACGCAGGAAGCGCCGCAGTTCGTTTTGCCGGCGGGACATCCGCTGCTGCACTTGCCGTCGCTGCACACTTCGTTAGTAGCGCAGGGCTTGTCGCAACCGCCGCAGTTTGCGGGGCTCGTGCTGGTATCGATGCAGGCCGAGCCGCACAGCGCGAAGCCCTGCTGACAGCTCGCGCTGCACTGGCCGTCGATGCACACGGCCATGCCGTTGGCCGGAGCATCGCAGGCGTGCCCACACTTGCCGCAGTTTTGCGCGTCCGTCGCCAAGTGCGAGCAGGCGGCGCCGCACAGGTCGAAGCCGTCGTTGCACTTGAGCCCGCATTGGCTCGCGGCGCAGGTGGCGGTGCCGTTCAGTGGCACCGGACACGCCATGCCGCAGCCGCTGCAATTGAGCGGGCTCGTCGTCACGTCCATGCAGGCGCCGTTGCAGTTCGCGCGACCGCCGCTGCAGTCGGTCGCGCACTTGCCCGAATCGCACACTTCCACGGCCGCGCAAGCGGTCTTGCAGCCACCGCAGCGCGCGGGATCGCTCGAGACGTCGACGCAAACGCCCCCGCAATCTTGGAAACCTGCAGCGCACTTGACGCCGCAGGCACCGTTCTGACAAACGGGCGCGCCGCCCAGAGCCGTCGGACAAGCATGCCCGCAGGCCCCGCAATTCATCACGTCGCTGCCTGCATCTACGCAGGTGGTGCCGCAGGGCAAGAAGCCGGGCATGCACGCAAACGCGCACGAAGAGTCGACGCACACCGGGCTACCGTGCGGCGGCGCGCCGCAGGTCGTGCCGCAAGAGCGGCAATTGTTCGCGTCGCCGTTCAACACCACGCAATCGCTGCCGCACACGGTTTCGCCCTGGCGGCACGCCAGCGGCACCGTAGAGCTGCCGCCATCGCCAGATCCGCCGGCTACGAGGTCGGCCGAAACGCACTGGTGGTGCGCATCGCAGGTGTAGCCCGGCAGGCACTCCCCTGCTCCGCTGCACGAGCGGCCTTCGAGGCTCTGACTCAAGTCGCTCTGGCAGGCCTGCGTCAGGCAGGCGGCGAGCAACACGGCGACGACCGCAGCGAGAAAGCTCACGAAGCCTCGCTGCCGCGCAGGGCGGGCAGGTCGCATCAGAATTGCCCTCGCACGTCGAAGCCGCACGCGCCCGGCAAGCAAGCAACGCCCCAGCGTGCTTGTTTGCTCGAAGCGCCCGGCCGCGAGGTCAGGTCGACGATCAAAAGCGCGCCGCTCGTCACGACCAAGACGCCGCCGACCGCTCCCAGCACGCGCGCTGTCGTTTGCCGGCTACGCTCGCTGTCGAGCTTGTCCTTGTAGCCGACCTGAGTCGGGTCATTCTTTGCCGCGTTCTCGGCGCTGCGCCGCGCAAGCTCGAAGCCGAGCGAGCCGCCCAAGGCCGCTACGCCCGCGCCGAGACCAATCCACGGCCAAACCCCGAAGCGCGCACCGCCCCGGCGATCGGCGTGGACGTCGGTCGGAGGCTCCGTGGCCACGCCGGTCGTCGTGGCAGAGCTCGTCGCGGAGCCCACGGGGGCGGCCGGGCGCTCGCGCGCCGGAACCAGCGGGACGCTCAGCTCTTGCGCGTGGTCCGCGGCCAGCTCAACCTTCTGCGCGGAGTCGGCATAGCCTTTGAGGCTCAGCACGACCCGGTGCGCGCCGGGCGGCAATTGCCCGGTGTACGGCGTGACTCCAACCGGCTGCTCGTCGACGATGACGGTCGCGCCGAGCGGGGTCGACAGCACCGTGAGCTGCTGCACCCCCTTCTTGGCCAGCACGCCTTCGAGACCGTGAATGCGCTCGTCGACCTCGAGCCCGTTCTTCGCGTCCGGCGCCCGCCGGCGAAAATCGCGGAACCATTGCAGCGACGAGGCGTCATCGCCGATCTTTTCGTACGCGCGGGCGATGTTGAACGACAGCGCGGCGCTCGGCGCCAGGGCGTCCGCCTGCAGGAACAGATCGATCGCGTCTTTGTAGTGACCGGCCGAGTAGGCCGTCGCGCCGCGCTCGTAGCGGGCTTTGCCTTCCGCGCGCTTGCCCTCTTCGCTGGTTGGGTCCGGCGCGCCAGCATTGCTTTGCGCGAAAGCGGGCGACCCTGCGCCCAACACCCAAGCCAGCGTTAACACCCAGAGCGAAAGTTTTCGAAGGAACATCAGTAAGGGCTCATCAAGTCGCCTGGCTTGGCTTTGGCCGCGCCAGTGCGGGGGGCGCGCACGGCCCGCACCGGAGCCGGAGGCTTTCGCCCGCGGGCGGCGGAAGCCGGCGCTTGTCCTGAAGGCGAGGATACAGCTTCGGCCGGCGGCTGGGCAGCGCCCTGGTTGGCCCCAGTGGCGGCGGGGACGTCCGCTGCGAGGTCGGGCAGTGCGGAGACTGCAATTGGTGCAGGCGGCGCGAGCGAGGCAGCCTGGGGCTGCGGCGAGCCTGATTGCGCGGACGACGCTGCCGGCGCCGAGCCCCGACCCGCCAAGGCGAATGTCGCGCCCGCGCCAGCGCACAACGCCACGAGCGCGAAGGCAGCAAGCAGCAGATTGTTGGGGCGCCGGCTCGCAGTCGGCTCAGCGGCCGCAGGGATGGTGCTGCTGGCGCCTGCGGCATTGCGCCGCACCCCCGAACCTTTTTCGGAGGCGGGGAACGAATCGGCAACGGACTTCAGCTTAGGGCGCCCGACGCGGCCGAGCGCATCAGCGTCGCGCAGCCACTTCGTCTCGAGCGTGGTGCCGCAAATATCTTCGGTCACGCCGTGGCTGATGAGCCAGCTGGCCAGCGCGCGGCCGAACTCACCCATCGACTCGAAGCGCATTTCGGGCTGCTTGCTGAGCCCGCGCATGACGATCGCCGAGAGCTCGGCGTCGCCGGCCGCGAGCTCTTGCAGAGAGCTCGGCGTATCTTCGACGATTTGGCGCAAGAGCGCGTTGTAGTTCGTGCCCTTGAACGGCGTGTGGCCGGCGATGGCTTCGTACAGCACGACCGCGAACGACCAAACGTCGGTCAGGTGATTCACGTCGTCTTGCCCGCGCGCCTGCTCGGGCGACATGTAGTCGGGACTGCCCAGCACGTCGCCGTCTTTGGTCAGGTTGCGTTCGTCTTCTGCCTCCTGAATCTTCACGATGCCAAAGTCGACGAGCGTCGGCTGAATCGCGCCCTCGTGCTGCACCACGAACACGTTGTCTGGCTTCAGGTCGCGATGAATGATGCCCTTGCCGTGAGCGAGCCAGAGCGCATCGCAGATTGGCAACAGCAGGCGCACGGCTTGCGTGGCCGAAAAGCGCCCCTGCGTCAGCAGTAGTTGGCCCAAGCTCTCGCCGTGTAAGAGCTCCATCACGATGAACGGATCGCCGGCCTCGGTCTGACCGACGTCGAACACCTTCACGATCGCCGGGTGCGTCAACTTGGCGGAGGCGCGTGCCTCTTTCAGCAAGCGACTGCGAAGCTGCGCTTTGTCGCCGCTCGCGCGCACCACCTTGATCGCGACCGGCGCGTCGAGAGCCACGTTGCGCGCTCGCCAAACCGCGCCCATTCCGCCCTCACCCAGCAGCGATTCGAGCTCGTACTTGCCGGCCACCAAATAGCCCGGCTCGTACAGTGCAGCGGTCTTAACGGACATGTTCAAGGTGTGGGCACCGAAACGTTAGCGGGATGAACGGCCTCAAGTTAGGAGAAGATTCGTTCGAAACCAGAAAATTCACGCAACGTGTCAGAGTCGATCGTGGTCTCGCCGGCCGGCCCGCGCAACGTCAGCGTCGTGACCTGACACGAAGCCATCTGGCGACAAAGCGTCCACACTGAAAATAGCGGGGGATTGTTGGAGCGCGCAATCACGTCGCAGCGCGCTTGAATCGACAGCCCTTGCGCCTGTGCGGCAGATGTAGCCCGCGCTCCGACACGGGCATCGCCGCAAAGCACGAGCACTCCGGCGTCATGCAATAGGGGGGCAGCGGCGGCGATGTAAGCCTCCACACCACCTCGGTACTCGATGCGAGCAAATGCCCGTTGCTCGTCTTCGGCTTCGAGCGCGGCCTCAGGCGGGAAATACGGAGGCGTGCCAGTGATGAGATCGAAGTGACCCCCGAGCTCCGAAAGCAGGCAGGCATCTCGCAAATCGCCGTGGCGAATTTGCACCCGTGCCGCAAAACCCGAACGCTCGACGTTGCGCTGAAGCAGCGCGAAGCTCATCGCCTGCGCTTCGACGCCGGAAAGCTCCGCCTGCGGCAGCTTCCAAGCCAAATGCAGCAGCACGGAACCAAGCCCGCAGCCGAGGTCGAGCACGCGCCGAGCGGCCGGACGCGCTTGGTAGGCGAGGTAAGCGGTCACGACGTCGTCGGACGAGAAGCGGTGCCCCTTTTGTCGTTGGTACACGCGCACGTCGCGCGTGAGCAGATCATCGGTCAACGGACCAAGCAGCGGATCGACGAGAGCGACTTTGGGAGCCATCGTCGCCGGCTAGCCCAGACGCGCAGGAGCGGCCGCGATCTGCTGACGTAACGTTTCGATGTCGTAGTGACCGTCGTGCGGCGCGCCGTTGAAAAAGAACGATGGCGTGGAGTGCACCCCGTCACCGAGCCCATGCTCGACATCGCTTTGCACGAGCAGCGCCGCCTGCTCGCTGTCGGCGGCAAGCTCGGGCACGCTCAGGCCGAGGGCCGTTAGCTCATGCTCAGCTAGCTCGACCGACATGCGACGCAGAGCCATCAGCCGTTCGTGCGCCGCCCAATACGCGTCACCGCCTTTGATCGCTTTCATCAGCTCCGCCAACTGCTGCGCGTTTTGGTGCAGGTGCCGGAGCGGAAAATGTCGAAACACCAGCGCCATGCCGCCGGGCACTTCGTCCATCAGCTGCTTCAAAATACCGTGAGCCCTGCGCGTGTGAGGGCAATCGTAGTCGCCGTATTCGACAATCACGAGCGGAGCCGAGAGGCTCCCGAGCACATGGTCGGCGTCGGTAGGCGGTACGGACAGCTGCTTCACGCGCAGACCCTAGCAGGTCTCTTCAGCGGATTGGCAGCACGAAAATCTCGCCTCCGCCGTGCACGAACACGTGACCCACGGTGACGGCCAGCTTGGCGTCCGGAAAGTCGTTGGACACTCGTCGCAGCGACAAGAATCCGCGTGAGGTCCAGCGCGTGTAATCCAGCTCGAACAGGTAGTCCGTGTACTCCCATGAAGAGACGAAGTGCGGTGCCCAGCAGCTGTCGATGGCGACCCGCTGCTTGCTCAAGGCACTGTCAGCGATCGGCGGAAACAGGGGCTGGGACCACGCCGTTCCGACACGATGCACCACGCCCTGATTCATCAAGTGCACCGTCCCACCCGCCACGAAAAGCCGTCCGCCGGGCGTGGCCGTCTTGGTCCAAGAGCCGTTGGCCGCGCGTTGGTACAACGTGTTGTCGTTGCCGAGTAAGTACCAGACAGCGCTGGCACCATCGATCACGAGTTGCGACGGCGTGACACCGCACGGAATCGCCACCTCTTCCCAGCCGCTCGCAAGGTGACGATAGACGACGCCCTTCTGCAGCACGATCGCGTCACCGTGCTCGTCGACCT
>Ga0307516_10001281_pt1 | contig 34984 bp, 33 predicted proteins | sample 19_EM_MG_FD_203310 | JGI IMG/M metagenome (GOLD analysis project Ga0307516, IMG submission 203310) | Populus trichocarpa ectomycorrhiza microbial communities from riparian zone in the Pacific Northwest, United States - 19_EM | ecosystem: Host-associated > Plants > Roots > Unclassified | place...
GCCGACCGCCTGGGCGGGCGCCAATACCTCTCGACCCAGGAGCGCCTGGCCTTGTTCCTGGCCGCGCGGGCGCAGGGCGCGTCGGTCACCAAGGAATGGAGCGCAGCCCTGAAGACCGGTGACGACACGCAGACCTTTGCCGCCCGGGCCACCGAGCAGCGCACGCTCGATGCCGCCGCGGTGGCGCGCGGCGTGAGCCTCACCAACCGCGGCACCGAGGCCTTGTTCGTGGAGGTTGAGACGGCCGGCTTCCCCACCAAGCCGCCCGCGCCGCGCAGCGAGGTCATCGACCTCAAGCGCGAGTGGTTCCATGCCGACGGCTCGCCCTGGCGCGGCGAACCGCTCAAGGTGGGCGATGCCTTGATCGTGCGGCTCAGTGCCAAGGCGCGGCAGCGCGTGGAAGACGGCCTGGTGGTGGACCGTGTACCGGCCGGCCTGGAGATCGAGAACCAGAACCTGTCCCAGGGCCTGGGGGCGGGCCAGTTCGTGGTGGGCGGCGTGAACGTGGCTGCGGCCATGGCCGATGCACGCATCAAGCACCGCGAGTTCCGCGACGACCGCTTCGTGGCCGCGGTGCGGCTGGATGCGCAGCCGCTGTCGCTGTTCTACTTCGTGCGCGTGGTGTCACCGGGCCGCTTTGGCGTGCCGGGCACGTTTGCGGAAGACATGTATCGGCCCGAACTGCGCAGCGTGGGCCAGCCGGGCAAGGAGATCACCATCACGGATCCGCGCGGCAGCGGCAATGCGGTGGTGTCGGTGGATGTGCCGGCGGCGCCTGAAGCGGCGGCCTCGGCGGCGTCTGCCCCGGAGGCCGCGGCCTCGGCCCCGCCCAGCGCCGAAGCGGCCTCGGCAGCACCGGCCCCAGCGGCTGCCTCTGCTGCCAGCCGATGACGCACGGGCGCCGCGTCCGGCTCGCTGCCGCCGCGGCACTGGTGCTGCTGCTCGTGCTGGACCAGGTCTTCCCGCCGCCGCTGCCCGGCAGCGACAGCGGCCTGGTGGTGCTGGCCCGTGACGGCAGTGCGCTGCGCCAATGGCCCGGTACCGACGGCCAATGGCGCCATGCCGTGACGCCCGACGACGTGTCGCCGCTGTACCTGCAGACCTTGCTGGGCTACGAGGACCGTTGGTTCCACTGGCACCCCGGCATCAACCCCTTCGCGCTGGCGCGGGCCGCGTGGCAATGGGTGCGCCACGGCCGGGTGGTGTCCGGCGCCTCGACCCTCACCATGCAGGTGGCGCGCATCCTGGACCCGCCGGACGGCCGCACCCGCAGTGTGGCGGCCAAGACCCAGCAGATGCTGCGGGCGCTGCAACTGGAAGCGCGCTTGTCCAAGCGCGAGATCCTCACGCTCTACCTGAACCATGCCCCGATGGGCGGCATCGTCGAAGGCGTGGAGATGGCCAGCCGCGCCTATCTGGGCAAGAGCAGCAAGGCCCTGAGCCCGGCCGAGGCGGCGCTGCTGACCGCTTTGCCGCAGTCGCCCTCGCGCCTGCGGCCCGACCGTGCCCCGCAAGCCGCGCAGCAGGCACGCGACAAAGTGCTGGCCCGCATGGCCGCGCTGGGCGTGTGGAGCCCGGCCGAGGTGGCCGACGCCCGCATCGAGACCGTGGTGGTGCAACCCCTGCGCGCCGCCTGGCTGGCGCCGCTGGCGGCCCAGCGCGTGCGCGACCTCGTGCGCCAGCAGGGAGCCATGCCGCCCACGGTGGCCACCACGCTGGACGCCGAACTGCAGGCCACGCTGGAGCGCTTGCTGCTGGACCGTGTGCAAGCCCTGCCGCCCAAGGTGTCGGTGGCGGCCCTGGTGGTGGATAACGAGCACCTGGACGTGCTGGCCTATGCCGGCTCGGCCGACTTCGGCGACCGTGAGCGGGCCGCCCACGTGGACATGGTGCGTGGCGTGCGTTCGCCCGGCTCCACGCTCAAGCCCTTCCTCTACGCCATGGCGCTGGACGAAGGCCTGATCCATTCCGAGAGCCTGCTGGTGGATGCGCCGCAGTCCTTTGGCGGCTACGAACCCGGCAACTTCCAGGCGAGTTTCCACGGCCCGGTGAGCGTGAGCGAAGCCTTGCAGCGTTCGCTCAACGTGCCCGCGGTGGACCTGCTGGACCGGCTGGGCCCGGCGCGCCTGGCGGCGCAGTTGCGCAGCGCCGGCCTGAAGCTGCGCCTGCCGGCCCATGCCGAGCCCAACCTGAGCCTGATCCTGGGCGGCAGCGGCACCACGCTGGAAGAACTGGTGGGCGCCTACCGCGCCCTGGCCCGCGGCGGCCTGGCCGGCCGGCCGCACCTGTTGCCCGGCGCGGCGCCGCAGGAGGCGCGGCTCATGAGCGAGGGCGCCGCCTTCATCGTGCGCGACGTCCTGGAAGGCGGCGGCCACCCGGACCGCCCGCTGCAGGAAGGCTCGCGCCGCCTGGCCTGGAAGACCGGCACCAGCTTCGGTTTCCGCGACGCCTGGGCGGTGGGCGTGACCCAGCGCTACACGGTGGGCGTGTGGGTGGGCCGGCCCGATGGCACGCCCAACCCGGGGTTCTTTGGCGCCAACGTGGCCGCGCCGCTGCTGCACGACCTGGTGGCGGCCCTGCCGGCCGAAGCGGTGGCCACGCGCGCCGTGCCGGCCAGCGTGAGCGTGGCCAGCACCTGCTGGCCGCTGGGGCTGCGCGAGGAGGCCACGCCCGTGGGCGGGTGCGAGGTGCGCCGCACCGGCTGGGTGTTGGACGGCACCGCGCCGCCCACGCTGCCGGACCGCGACCGCAGCGCGGGGTTGCTGCGTGCCGGAGGGGCGGCCTCATTGCCGCGCTGGCCGGTGGCCTTGCAGCCCTGGATCGCGCACCGGGCACCGGTGCGCGGTGAAGCCAACCAGGAGGCCGGCACGGAACTGCACATCACCGGCCTCAGCAATGGCGCCCGGCTTGTGCCGGTGCCGGGGCAGCCCCTGGTGACGGTCACGGTGCAAGCCCGGGGCGAGGGCGCGGCATCGGCCACGGTGCACTGGCTGGTCGATGGCCAGGTGATCCACCGCAGTGCCGTGGGCGAGCCGGTGCAACTGCGTTTCAGCCACGACGGACGCTACCGCGTGACCGCGATGGACGGCCGTGGACACCATCACGCGCTTTCTGTCACGGTTTCCGGCACCGGCTCGCTACAATGAGCGCCTTCGTCGGGGTGTAGCGCAGCCTGGTAGCGCAACTGCTTTGGGAGCAGTGGGTCGAAGGTTCGAATCCTTTCACCCCGACCATCCAAGCCCTTGGTGCCGTTGAGATTCTCCGGTCTACGAGGGAAATTCAAAAAAACGGAAATCCCTACCTTTTCGGCGGATCCCTACCATTTGCACACTCAACGTGTGGCCCCAGGTTGGGTGTTGGCCGTTCAGAAGCTCCGCTCCGTCATCAACGTCAGCACGTGCATGAATCGGTCCCCCGCGGCGACGCCCGGTGCGACGGTGTAGCCCAGGCGCGCCGCCCAGCCGCTGGTGATCGTCCAGCGCCCACTGAGTAAGGCCATGGGAACGACGGCTGGCACGGCATCCAGGTGCTGGAAGCGTGCGCAGCCGTAGCCCAACTCGGGCCGCTCCACGCACACATCTTGCTCGTCGCGACCGTACCCGGTGACGCCCCCGAGGCTGAGCGCCCAAGTGCGGTTGTCACTCTGCCAAGTCCACCCAGCGTAGGTGCTGATGCGGCGGCTGCCGTCATTGCCGCTGTAGCGGGTGCGGCTCAGGCTGTTCTCGTAGAAGCCTGCGGTGAAGCCCGAAGGTAGGCGCAGGTACAGGCCTGGGTTGCTGCTGTTCATCCTGCCGGCACTGTGGGCACTGGCCAGGTGCAGGCCAATGGTCATGCCATCTTCCTGCGCGTGGGCTGCGCAGGCGCCCAACGCCAGGCACAGGGTGACGATTCCTCTCAAGGTGGTACTCCGTCAATAGAGAGGCGCATTCTGCATGGGCATCTGCGGCAAGGGCAGGGTCGGTTGAGGGCCGCTACTGGCTGTGATGTGCCATGCGCGTTTCCTGGCCGTGCCGCCGGTGAAGGCGCACGGGATCGATGTCACGAGCCTTTACCCGCCTTTACCGCGGATCGTGAAGACCCTGCGGATGTCGCCCCTAAAGTGCCGCGGCGAGGTTGCCGGCCGCTTCAGCGTGCGAGGCACATCCTCCGGTTTGTCGGCGCCGGCGCACATCGTTGGAGGGGGTACGGATGATCGATCATGCAGTTCGTTGGGCACAGTGGCGACGGGCGGCCGGGTTCGTGCTGGGCCTGTTGGCCCTGAGCGGCTGCGACACGATCGGGCTGGCACTGGGCACCCGGATGCGTTTGTCGAATGTCCCGGTCCGGGCGTTGTCGCTCCGCCTGGCCCCGCAGCCTGCCCTGAGCCCCGGGGCGCGCGCGCAACTGGTGGTCACGGCGACCACACCCGATGGCGCGCAGCTGGTCACCGTGGGCACCGAAGGCGGCAAGGTGCTGTTCGACAGTTTCGCGATCGACGCGCAGATCGTCTCGGTCGGCCCGCGGGGCGAGGTGCAGTTGCCCGCCGATCCGCGCCTGAGCCTGGGGCAGGTGCCGCAGGTGCGCGTGCGGGTGGTGGGTCAGCCGGATGTGAGCGCCCAACTGGACATCCCCGTGCGCTACGACGTGCGCTATGTCGCCCACTTTGTCGGGCAGGCCGGGCGCGACGGCGCCGCGGGGAAGGACGGCGCTGCGGGTGCCGATGGCGCGGCCGGGTCGTCCGACAGCCGCAACCCCTCCCCCGGCGGGCCTGGTGCCAATGGGGAATCAGGCGGCAACGGCGAGGACGGCGGCAATGGCGAAGAGGGGCCGCAGTTGCAGGCCTGGATCACCCGTGCACGCACGGAGCCACCGATGCTCCAGGTGCGCGTACTCGTCGATCAGGCGCGCGAGTTGTTCTACCAGGTCGATCCGCAGGGGGGCTCGCTGTCGTTGCGCTCCGAGGGTGGCTCAGGGGGTTCCGGGGGCCCCGGGGGCCGTGGTGGGCCTGGCGGGCGGGGCGGCGACGGCTCTCCTTCCGGCACGTCCGGATTCACTGGCTCGGACGGATTCAGCGGCAGTTCGGGCTGGAGGGGTGAACCGGGTCGCATCGTCGTGAGTGCGGACCCGCGGGCATTGCCTTATCTGGACCACTTCGACATTGCTGCGGGGCGTGGGCACGGCACCGGGCCGGGGCCCAAGATGGTGGTCGAACCGGTGGCGCCCTGGTGGTGATGCCACCCCTCACCAAGGCGAAGCGTTGCCCCGGCAATGAGTTAAGTGTTCACCCCATGTGCTGCCTTCGGCTTTCATGCCAACGTCATGGAGTTTCAAGAGACTGCGATGCCCGCCCGCGCCAGCCACCCCACGGTGCGCAGCGGCTGCTTCTCAATTCCTTCGCTGAGCTGTCACGTCAGCACTTCCCCCAATCGAGGAGACATCCTTTGACTTTGAACCGCATTCCGGCTGGCCTGCTGATGGCCGTATCACTGGTGGGCCCTGTCAGCGCCGACAACTTCGCCCGCCTGGACGAAGCGCTGCCGACCACCGTGGACATCACTGGCACCAGCCCGGTCTTTGACTTTGATACCGACGGCTGCCTGCCCAGCGCCGGCATCAGCCGCGCAGGCGCCCAGAACGGTGGCTTGAATCCCTCGGGCAGCATCACCGGGGGTTGCCGCTCCAGCAGCTTCCTGGATACCTCCAACACGCTGCATCGCCACGCCTGCATTCACAGCGACAGCCAGGTGTACTGCGGTCATTTCTACGCCTTGTACTTCCTCAAGGACCAGTCCACCGTACTGGGCGGCGGCCATCGCCACGACTGGGAATATGCCGCCGTGTGGACCACGAACGGCGTGGTGACCCATGGCGGCTACAGCGCCCATGGTGACCTCTACAACCAGGCCGCGGCCACGCTGCCCATGCAATATGGACACCTGAAGATCGTCTATCACAAGGACGGCGTGTCCACCCACGCCCTGCGCTTTGCCGGCAGCGGCGAGACGGCAGAAAACTCCTATGGCCAGTTCGTGACGCCTGCCATCACGAGCTGGTATGAGCTCAAAGGCGATGGCATCAGCAACGAGGCCATGCGCAACAAGCTCAATGCCTTCGACTATGGCTCTGCCACCATCCCGCTCAGGGACAGCAACTTCCTGACCAACCTGAACACCTACAAGCCGTCGACCTACCCGGCATTCACCCAGGCCAGCGTGGAAGCCTCGAAGCCCTGAAGTACCCCTCACTTACAGACGTTTACAGGTCAACCCAGCCTTGACCCCAATAGCGTTGGATTGCTGGCGTTCGTAACATGCGCCACTTTCCGTTCAGTCTTCGTGATGAGAGTCTGTATTCCGCCTCGCCGTGGTGCAGTCAGGGAGCAGGGTTTTACCCTGATTGAGTTGATGATCGTTGTGACGGTGGCCGCCATCCTGGCGACCATCGCCATGCCGGCCTACACCCGCATGATCAACAAGAGCCGCGCCAAAGATGCTGCGGCTGATTTGGCGTCGCTGGGTCTCAACATGGAGAACCGCTTCCAGCTGAATCTCAGCTACCCGGTCAATGCGGCCGGCACCGTGGTGGGCAGCAGCGCCAACAGCAGCTTCACCGGCTGGGCGGCAACCCAACTCAGCCACTTCGACTACACGCTGCTCAGCGACGCCGCTGGCTACACCCTCACCGCTGCCGGCAAAGGCGGGCTGGCGGGCTGCAGCATCACGCTCAGCAGTGCCAACATACGCAATGCCACCCCGGCCTGTGGGTTCACGGCATGGTGACTCACCAGCGTGGCCTGAGCCTCATCGAGATGATGGTCACGCTGACCGTGATGATGCTGCTCGCCATGGGCGCGGCGCCTTTTTCGTCCGGCTGGGCCAACCAGGCGGCCGTGAACCAGAGCAACGCCTTGCTGCGCCAGGGCATGGGGCAGTTGAAGGCACTCGCGCTGCGCAATCCCGGCGCAGTGGCCGGCAGTGCGGCCTCGGCGGTGCTGATCAGCGTGCCGGGCAAGCTGTGCCTGCAGGCTCGGCTTCCTGCCGCGCTGGACTGCACGGGCGCTGCCTGGAGCGCCACGCCCCCGGCCAGCATCAGCATTGCCGGCGCAACCAGCCAGTGCATCGCCCTGGCCAGCACTGGCATCGTGCTGGCCGGCCTGGGCTGCAGCACAGAGCTGAGCTACCACATCGCACGGGGCCAGGAGTCTTTTGATGGCACGCTCTGAGCCGCGCCGCGTGCAGCGCCAGCGCGGCGATGCCTTGCTGGAAAGCCTCATCGCCATGCTGCTGCTCACCGTGATCTGCCTGGCCCTGGTGCTGGCCCTGGGCCGGTCGATGGTGGCGCAGAAGTACCAGAAGGCCTTGAGCCTGGCCGTGCAAGGCATCCGTGGCTCCCTGCAAAGCAGCGGCGTGGCCAGCGGTTGCCCGGTCGCCGGCACCGCCACGGCCACCACCACGCTGGTCCTCAGTGGCAGCCTGTCCCTGCAGGGCGTGCAAAAAACCTGCACCGTCGCCCACGTCACCGTCAGCATCAACGGCGTCGCCAAGACAGCCACGGTGCCGATGATCACGTACTCGGTCGAAGCTCAGACGCTGCTGGGCCCGGGCACGCTGACGGTGAGCAATTGACGGTGATGGCGCCGATGCCCGCCACCCGTGCCGCAGGGCGCCTGCGCCGATGCTGCAAGGCCCAGTGCGGCGTGAGCCTGGTGAGCCTGATGGTGGGCATGGTGATCGCCATGTTTGCCGTGATTGCGGCGCTGTCGCTGTACCGCAATACCGTGCGCAGCGTGTTTGCCGAGGGCGGCCTGGTGCCCAGCGCCACCCAGGAAGGCCAGCTTGCGTCGGGCCTGCTGACGGCGCAGATCGCCTTGCAGGACGCGGGCTTCGGCGTCGCCGGCGCGGCCAACGGCACGCATCTGTTCCTGCTCGGCAATGGCAGCCTGACCGGCGCGACGCTGGCCGGTACGGTGGTGGGCCTGAAAAGCGTCAACCAAAGCGGCAATGCGCTGGTGTGGATCAGCAACCCGAACCAGTCGGGCGACACCGCCGCCTATGTCTGCCAGGGGCTGCTGTCGGACAGCACCACCCGTGCGCTTTACCTGCTGCAGTCCAGCGGCAATTGTTATCCGCTGGCCGCCAAGTGGAACCAGATCGCGTGGACCCGCACCACGCTGGTGGAGCCGGCCGTGATGGCCAGTGCCGTCAGCCTGAGTGCACGCAGCGACAGCAATTGCTGGCCTTTCGGCGCGGTGCCCAAGACCATGAGCAGCCTGGCGCCGCCCGCGGCATCGGTGGAGGTGCAACTGGGCTACAGCACCGGCATCAGCGGCGGCAGCAACCGCTACACGGTGTGCCTGACCAACCTGGTGGCGTGATCATGACCCTGCGACATCCCACCCCGGCGCAGCGAGGCGTGGCCACGCTGCTGTTCGTGCTGCTCACCGGCTTGTCGCTGGGTGCGCTGGTGTTTGGCGCGGCCTACTACGTGCGCAGCGCGCAGTCGCAGTCGCTCACCGTGCACGCGCTGACGCAGGCCCAGCTCAAGGCCTGGACGGGCGCCGAGGCCTTGCGCCAGTATCTGTACAAAGTGGGCGCAGCGGACGCCGCCGCACTGACAGTCGGCCAGGAGGTCACGCTCGCGGGCCTGGAGGGTGTCACCGCCCGAGTCGCCAGCATCGAGGCCAGCAACGTCGGCTGCGGCGGCGGCACCCGCGTGGGCCTCAGCGTGGTGGGCAGCAGCGGCGGTGCCAACAGCCTGCTCAGCGTGCTGTTTTGCGCCAGCGGTACGGGCAATCCGCCCCCGCCCGACATCATCACGGTCAACGGACCCCTCAAGATCTCGGGCGACCTGCAGGTTTCCAGCGGCAGCACCGGTCGTCCGGCCAGCATGGTGGTCAACGGGGCGGTCACGGGCAGCGGCAGCATCAGCGGCATCGACGTGCTGGTGGCCACCGGCGACGTGTCCCTGGGCGGCAGCACCAGCATCGACACCCTCTCCTCCGAGGGCAGCATCGATCTCAGCGGCAGCGGCAGCTACACGACCGTCAGCGCCCTGGGGAATATCACCCTCAGCGGCGGCGTGGCGGCCGGCAGCCTCACAGCCAACGGCAAGGTCGGCATCGAAAGCAACAGCGTCGCGAGCATCACGGCCATCGGCGCCGTCAGTGCCACGGCCGCCCCCATCGGCAGCGTCAAGACGCAAGGCAGCATGAGTGGGTCCAACACCCGCATCACCGGCTCGGCCGAGGTGCAGGGCAACTACACCGAGGCCAGCGACGGCTCAGTGGCCAGCGGCGACTATGGCGGCGTGCTGAGCAAGCAGAGCTGGAACAACAAGATCGTGATGAGCCGGGTCGTTGGCTTGGCGGTGCCCATCACCCCGCTGACCGCGGTCACGGTCAGCATCCCCACCATCGATGCCTACACCTACCGCTCGGCGGCCAACTACCAGTTCGACCGCGACAGCAGCCGCCGCACCGTCGTCACGGTGAGCCAGGTGAATGGCGTGCCGGACGGCACCTACTTCCTGGCCGGCAGTGCCGGCAACCAGGACTTCCTGTGCACCACCGCCAGCTACGCCGCCGACAGCTGCGTGGCCAAGATCTGCGTGGGCTATTCGGACTACAACAGCTGCTTCGACTACAGCAACGGCACCTGGAGCATCAACGGCAAGAGCATGGCGCCGGGTGTGGTGTGGTTCAAGGGCAACCTGAGCGCCGGCACCGGCGCCTACTACAACAGCTTCATCGCCACCGGCAACATCACCACGGCCGGCAGCAACGTCAGCAAGGCGGTCAACTATGCGGGCTACGCCGACATCTGCACCCACAGCCTTTTTCCCACCCTGTACCCGCGCAACTACTGCGCCAGCGGTGCCACGACGCTGACGGTCAACCCGGTGGGCAACATCGTCTTCGCGGCGGGCGGCTATGTGGACGGCACCTATGTGGGCGGCCGGATCGACTTGACCGCCTCCAACCATGTGTACGGCAACGTGCTGGCCGGCGACCTGGTGGTGACCGGCGGCAGCACGGTCATCCACGGCCAGGTGGTAGCGGCGCGCCAGGGCAGCAACAGCGGCACCAGCAGCTTCGGCGCCAGCACCCGGATCGACCTGCGCGACCTGCCGCCGAGTTTCACAAACGCCGGCAGCGAGGCGGCCTCGGCCAAGCTGCTGTGGTCGCGGTACCAGTGAGATGGGGGCACGAGGGACACCCGCGTAGAATCGATTTCGCGGGGTGTCCATGACTCCCCCCGTCTGCCCGTAGCTCAACTGGATAGAGCACCAGCCTTCTAAGCTGGGGGTCGGGGGTTCGAGCCCCTCCGGGCAGACCAGGCTGCACCCTCTACCCGATCTTGCCAACGGGAGTGCTCCATCATGCTGAAGACGTACTTGGGCAGTTGCCACTGCGGCGCCGTGAGGTTCGAGGCCGATCTCGATCTGTCGCAGAACACGTACCGGTGCAACTGCTCCATCTGCCGGCGCAACCGCTTCTGGCCGGCAGTGGCCAAGCCCGAAGGTTTCCGCCTCGTCTCGGGTGAACAAGAGCTGACCGAATACCGGTTCAACACACGGAAGAATCAGCACTTCTTCTGCAAGCACTGCGGCGTCAGGGCGTTCGGCGTCGGCAACGACACGCCGATCGGCACCATGTACGGGGTCAATGTCGGCTGCCTGGAGGGCGTCACGGAGGAGGAGCTTTCCAAGGTGCCCATCACCTATGTCGATGGCATGAACGACCGGTGGGGCGAGGTGCCCGCCTTCTTCACGCATCTTTGATGCCTGGCCTTGGAGCCTGTCTCCGGCAAGCTCAATCCAGCGCCGGATACCCGGTGATGGCCTGGATCTGCGCGTACAGCGGTGCCAGCCGCCGGTACATGCGCTGGTACACGCGCGAGTAGAGCGCGTCATACAGCGCGACGTGATCCTGCCGGGGCTCGAACACGCGCGCGGTGCGGGTCATCGCGGCCACGGCCGAGGCAAAGTCGCGGTGCAGGCCCAGGCCCACGGCGGCATCGATCGCGGCGCCCAGGCCGGCGGTTTCAAAGGTGTGCGGCCGGCCGGTGGGCAGGTTGAAGATGTCGGCGGTGAGCTGCATGGCGGCATCAGACTGCGAGCCACCGCCTGCCACGCGCAACTCGCGCATCGGCACGCGCGACTTTTTCTCGATGCGCTCGCGCCCGTCGCGCAGCGCATAGGCCAGGCCTTCCAGGATGGCGCGGTACACGTGCGCACGGGTGTGCACGTCGCCGAAGCCGATGATCGCGCCCTTGGCATCCGGCCCGGGGTTGCGCAGGCCGGGGCTCCAATAGGGCTGCAGCACCAGCCCCATGGCCCCGGGCGGCACAGCAGCCACCAACTCGTCGAACAAGGCCTCGGGCGTGGCGCCGCTTTGCAGGGCCGTGGCTTCTTCGAGGTGGCCGAACTGCTCCTTGAACCAGCGCACCATCCAGTAGCCGCGAAAGATCTGCACCTCGCTGTTGTACTGGCCGGGCAGGGCCGCGGGGTAGGGCGGGGCCAGCGGCTGGGCCTCGAAGTAGCGCGTGGAGCTGGCGTTGATGGTGGCGGTGGTGCCGTACGAAATGCCGCCGACGTGCGGCTGCAGGCAGCCGGCCCCCAGCAACTCGCAGGCTTTGTCGGCGGCCGCGGCGATTATGGGCAGCCCGGCCGGGATGCCGGTGGCCTGGGCGGCCGCAGGGCTCACCTGGCCCAATGTGGCGCCCACCGGCACCAGCTCCGGCAACTGATCCGGCCGCAGGGCCAGGGCCTGCCACTTCCAGTCGCGCGCGGCCGGCCAGCGGTGGTGCTGGAAGTCAAAAGGCAGGTAGCCCACTTGCGAACCCGCTGAGTCGGCAAAGCGGCCGCTCAGCTGCCAGTTCAGCCAGCCTGAAACCAGCAGCAGCTTGTGGGTGCGGCTCCAGAGCTCAGGCTGGTGTTCGGCCAGCCAGTTGCATTCGGCCTGGCGCTGCAGGTCGCGCACCAGCCCGGCCGCGCCGGCCACGCGGAACAGCAGCCGCCACTTCGCATCGAGCGGCGGCAGGCGCGTGGCCCGGCGCTGGTCCAGCCAGGTGATGGCCGGGTGCAGCGGCCGGCCGTCGCGATCGACCGGCAGCACGGTGCCGCGCTGGGTGGTGACGGCCACGCCGCGCACGGCGGGTTTGAGCGCGCCGTGGGTGTGCCAGAGCTGCTGGCAGGCCTGCACGGTGCGTTGCCAGAAGTCCTGGCCGGTGTGCTCGTGCCAGCCGGGCTGCGGGGTGCGGTAGTCGTCCAGCCGCACTTGCGACTTGGCCACCAGGTGGCCTTGCAGGTCGAACAGCAGCGCCCGCACGCTTTGCGTGCCGCAGTCCAGCGTCAACAGAAGGTCCTGGCGTGGGCTGTTCACAGGAACGACCCCGGCACCGAATGGTCGCGCACGATGATCTCGCGGTAGTGCTGGCACTCGGCCTGCCACTGTGCATCGTCCCAGCCCAGCTCCGCCACGCACAGCGGCCGGAGCTGCGGCAGCAGGGCTTGTGCGCCATCGCGCAGCAGCAGGCCCAGCCGCGTGCGCCGCAGCAGCAGGTCGTCCAGGTGCCGCACCCATTCGCTGCGGGCCGCCCAGCGCAGCTCGGCCCACAGGGTGCGGGTGCCGGGCACGGGCTCCAGCTCACCGGGCCGGGCGCAGGCCACCAGGGCGTCGGCATGGCGGCCATAGCGGCCGAGCAGGCGCTGGCGCAGCGGCGTGCTCAAGGGCGCCAAGCGGGCGCTTGGCGGCACCTCGTCAAAGATCGTGGCGTGGCGGTCCGGATGTATGGCGAGTTGCGCCAGGGCAGGCACGTGCCGCGCCACCTGGCGCAGCGCGTCCAGGGCAATGGCGCGGAAGGTGGTGAGCTTGCCGCCGGTCACGGTGACGAGGCCTTGTTCATGCAGCACGACGTGGTCGCGCGCCTCGCGCGATGGATCGGCCGCGCCGCCGGCCACCACCGGCCGCACGCCGGCATAGGTGGACACGACGTCGGCCAGCGTGAGCCGGAGGGTGGGAAAGGCAAAGTGCAGCGCCTCCATCAGGTAGGCCGCTTCGGCCGCGGTGATGGCCGGCGCTTCGCTGAGCGGTGAGGCATGGTCCAGGTCGGTGGTGCCCACCAGGGCCATGCCTTCCCACGGGAAGGCAAACACCGGCCGCCGGTCGCGCGGGTGCAGCAGCGTAATGGCCTGGGCCACCGGCAGGCGCCACAGCGGCAGCAGCAGGTGGCTGCCGCGCAGTGGCCGCAGGCGCGGGGCTTCACCGAGCTGGCCGCGCAAGGCGTCGGCCCAGGTGCCGGTGGCATTGATCACGCAGCGTGCCTGCACGGCATGGGTGCCTGCGCCGCCCGCCGGCTGCAGGCGCGCGCCGCACACGCGGCCCTGCTCGCGCAGCACGTCGGTGGCGGCCACATGGTTGGCGATCCGTGCGCCGTGGTGGCAGGCCTCGTGCAGCACGCGCATCACCAGCCGCGCATCGTCAGTGGTTGCTTCCTGGTGGCTGGATCCGCCCAGCAGGCCGGGCCGCTGCAGGCAGGGCGCCCATTGCGCCATGTCCGCCGCCGCATGGAAGCGGCGCGTGCGGGCGCCGTTGAAGAAGTCGTAGAGGGCCAGCCCGGCGGCCAGCTTGCGCGGCCCGGGCGGGTGGCCGCGGTAGTGGCCCATCAGGAAGCGCAGCGGCTCCACCAGCCCGGGGGCATCGTGCAGCAGCTGGCGCCGTTCGCGCACCGACTCGCGCGTCAGGCCGAAGCGGCCCGAGGCCAGGTAGCGCAGGCCGCCGTGCACCAGCTTCGAAGAGCGCGACGAGGTGCCGGAGGCAAAGTCGCGCGCTTCCACCAGCAGCACGGCAACGCCGCGGCGTGCGGCTTCCAGTGCAATGCCTGCGCCGGTGATGCCGCCGCCGATGACAAGCAGGTCCACGCGGTCGGGCCAGGCGGTGGACACAGCCTGGCTCATTGGGCGTCGTCCAGCAGGTTGCCGGGCGCCATCACGCCGTGCGGGTCGAAGTGCTGCAGCATGGCACGGATCGCGGCCATTCCCGCCGGGCCCTTTTCTGCGGCCAGCCAGCGGGCATGGTCGCGGCCCACGCCGTGCTGGTGGGAGATCGTGCCGCCTTGCGCCACGATGGCCTGGCTCACGGCCTGCTTGAGCGTCTGCCAGCGCGACAAGGCGCTGCCGAAGTCGGCGCCGATGCGATAGACGAATGTGGCGTACACGCTGGAGCCTTGCGGGTACACATGCGACAGGTGCGTGTAGGCATGCGTGCGCTCGCCGTGTGCGGCCAGGGCCTGGCGGCCGGCGGTCTCGATCGCCTCCACCATGCTGCTGGTGCGGCCCCAGTCGCAGGCGGTCTCCATGGTGTCCACCGCATAGCCTGCCTCCCACAAGGCATTGCGCAGGTACACGCCGCGAAAGCGTTTGGCCGCCCATTTGCGGCCCAGCGCCTGCCCGGTGGACACGCCGCCGTGGCGTGCCAGCACCTGGCCGGCCAGGCGGCGCATGGCGCGGACCTGGGCCGCGCTGCCGGTGAACCCGGCGAACAGCAGGCACTTGCCGGTGCCGGCGCCGCGCAGTGCCAGGTAGCGCTCCAGCCAGGCGATCGGCCGCGCATGGCCGGCCATGGCCAGCGTGGTGAGGGTTTCGGTGGCATTGGCCAGGCGCAGCATCGACACGCCCAGCCGGGCCTGGGCCAGCTCGCGCACGGCGGCCTGGGCGGCGTCCCACGAGGGGAAGAACACGCCGGCGAACGTTTCCACCTCCGGCAGCGGCGTGATGCGCACCACCGCCTCGGTGATCACGCCCAGGCGCCCCTCGGAGCCCAGCACCCATTCGCGCAAATCAGGCCCGGCCGCGGAGGCGGGGGCCGGCCGGATGTGCAGCGGCCCATCGTGCGGCGGCGGCCGGGGCAGCAGCACGGTGGCACCGGCCAGCAGCTGCTCAATGCGTCCGTAGCGGGCCGATTGCTGGCCCGATGATCGCGTGGCGATCCAGCCGCCCAAGGTGGAATATTCAAAGCTCTGCGGAAAGTGGCCCAGCGTGAAGCCGTGCGCGCGCAACTGCGCCTCCAGTTGCGGGCCGGCCACACCGGCCTCGAAGGTGGCGAGCTGCGCCTGCCGGTCCAGGCCCAGCAGGCGCACCATGCGGCCCAGGTTCAGTGTCAGCACCGGGCGCGGCCCTGCGGGGGTGAGGTGCCCCACCACGCTGGTGGCGCCGCCGCAGGGCATGACGCTGGCCCCCACGTCCATGGCCCAGGCCAGCAGTTCGCGCACGTCGCCCGCGTGTTCCGGATGCGCCACGCCGTCGGTGACGCGGCCGATCTCGCCGAAGCGCAGGCGCAGCCAGTCCAGCGCCGACTGGCCGAAGCTCGCATCCAGGCGCGCCGCGGCGCTGGTGTCCACGCGCGGATGCGGCGGCAGCCGGGAGGTCTGCGCCGCCACGCGCTGCAGCGCTTGCTCCAGCGTGGCATCGCGCGGCGGCTGGGCGGTGCCGACTGCGTGCGTCAGGAACGCCAGCGCCTCGGGCCTGAGCGGCTCGGTGACGGCGGCATCCCCCCAACCGTTCCAGCGGCGCATGGCAGATTGCCGGGCTCAGCGCTGCTTGTACTGCTCCGCGCCGAACAGGATCTCGCGTTCCTTGTCGGTGGTGGTGGACCGGCGCGATGCCGCCAGCACCTCCACGCCGCGCAGCACGGCTGGGCGCCCGCCGATTTCGTCGAACCAGCCCTTCAGGTGCGGATAGTCGGTCCAGTCGATGCCCTGGTTCCGCCAAGAGCGCAGCCACGGGAAGACGGCGATGTCGGCGATCGAATATTCGCTGCCGGCCATGTATTTGTGCTTGGCCAACTGCTTGTTCATCACGCCATACAAGCGCTTGGCTTCATTGGTGTAGCGGTTGATCGGATATTCAAGCTTTTCCGGCGCGTAGATGCGGAAGTGATGCGTCTGCCCGAGCATGGGCCCGACGCCGCCCATCTGGAACATCAGCCATTGCAGGACCTCATACTTGCCGCGTATGCTCGTGGGTAGGAGCTTGCCGGTCTTGCCCGCCAGGTACAAAAGGATTGCGCCAGATTCGAACAACGACAGCGGCTGGCCTTCCGGCCCGTCCGGGTCGATGATCGCGGGGATCTTGTTATTGGGACTTATTGCCAGGAAATCCGGCTTGAATTGATCGCCGGCGCCGATGTCAACGGCATGCACACGGTAGGGGAGCCCACACTCTTCGAGCATGATATGGACTTTGTGGCCGTTGGGCGTGGCCCAGGAATACACTTCGATCATTGCGGTTCCTTTGGTAGAGCCGGTTCTTTTTGGAGCCGATGCAAGCCGGATCGTACGGGTGAAGTGTCTGCGCAGACAGTGCCCCCAGACCTGCCGCTTCGCGTCATGCCCCCCGAGGGGGTCAAGAAAACTTCGGAGCCGGCCCGGCGTTTCCCAATGAGCCCAGACTCTAGACCTGTTCCATGTTGAATGCATTCAAACGGTTGCTTGCCGGCGGCGAAGACGACCCAGATGGCCGTGAAGTCATGGCCTGGGCCAAGCGGCACAACTGCATTGTTCGGCGTGCCCGCGAGGGCAAGGGCTACATCGTCGAGGGCTCGCTCGATGGCCACCCCTTGCGCCTGGAGTGGGGTGCTCCGCAGCGGGCTTACCTGCAAGGCCAGGAACTGCGCCTTCGCATTGAACTGGGCTTGCCGCCGGGGCTGGAGATGCTGGTCATGTCCAAGGCCTTGGCCGAGCGGCTGGAGCAAGAGGCCTTCAGCCGCTACACCGAGCAGATGCAGACCCACCTGGACCTGAACCTGCCTGAAGAAAGCCGCTGGCTGGCCATGTTCCCGCGGGTCGAGCCCGGTGCCGTGCCCGCGCTGCGCGACGACTTCGTGGCCTTGTCCGCCTTGCCGGGCCAGGTGCGCGGCTGGCTGCTGGGCGCCTTTGGCGCGCGCCTGGCGCAAGCCGCCGAGGCGCCGGGTGCACTGGCGGGCGGCGTGCCGGCCATGCTGATGACCTTGCGCGGCCGCTTGTATGTGCGCGTGCAGGCGCCCAGCCTGCAAGGGCCGCTGCTGGAAGACATGTACGCGTTGACCACCGTGGCAGCGCGCAGTGCGCAAGAACTGGTGGGCCTGGAGGAAGGCGAGGGCGCCGACAGCGCCGATGCCAACCGCTTTGGCGCCAGTTCCGGCACGGCATGGGTCAGCCTGGCGCCGGGCTCCACCTTGCAGCCAGACGACAAGTAGCGCCTCCGGCGAGGAGGCGCTTGGTGCCCATAGTTCAGGCCAGCGCGGCGTGCTTGCCCAGTTCCAGCTTCGCAATGGCGTTGCGGTGCACTTCGTCCGGGCCGTCCGCGAAGCGCAGCGTGCGTGCAATCGTGTAGAAGTAGGCCAGCGGGAAGTCCTCGCACATGCCGCCGCCGCCATGCGCCTGCATGGCCCAGTCGATCACCTTGCAGGCCATCTGCGGCGCCACCACCTTGATCATCGCGATCTCGGCCTTGGCGCTCTTGTTGCCGGCCATGTCCATCATCCAGGCGGCCTTCAGCGTGAGCAGGCGGGCCTGGTCGATGAGGCAGCGTGCCTCGGCAATGCGTTCCTGCGTCACCGTCTGCGCCGCCACCGGCCGGCCGAAGGCCACGCGCGCGGAGGCCCGCTTGCACATCAGTTCCAGCGAGCGCTCGGCCAGGCCCACCAGGCGCATGCAGTGGTGGATGCGCCCAGGCCCCAGGCGCCCTTGTGCGATCTCGAAGCCGCGGCCTTCGCCCAGCAGCATGTTCGAGGCCGGCACGCGCACCTGCTGGAACAGCACCTCCATGTGGCCGTGCGGTGCATCGTCGTAGCCGAATACCTGCAACGGTCGCTTGATCGTCACGCCCGGCGTGTCGGCCGGCACCAGGATCATCGACTGCTGGCTGTGGCGCGGCGCCTCCGGGTCGGTCTTGCCCATGAAGATGTAGATCGCGCAGCGCGGATCGCCGGCACCGGATGTCCACCACTTGCGGCCATTGATCACGTAGTGGTCGCCGTCGCGCACGATGCGCGAGTCGATGTTGGTGGCATCGGACGAGGCCACATCGGGCTCGGTCATCGCGAAGGCGCTGCGGATCTTGCCTTCCAGCAGCGGCTCGAGCCAGCGCTGCTTGTGCTCCGGCGTGCCGTAGCGCACCAGCACCTCCATGTTGCCGGTGTCGGGTGCCGAGCAGTTGAAGACCTCGCTGCACCAGGGCACACGGCCCATCATCTCGGCCAGCGGGGCGTAGTCCTGGTTGCCGAGGCCGGCGCCCAGTTCGCTGTCCGGCAGGAACAGGTTCCACAGGCCTTGCGCACGTGCCAGCGGCTTGAGGTCCTCGATCAGCTGCAGCGGCGTCCAGCGTTTGCCGGCCTTGGTGTTGGCCTCGATCTCGGCGAAGAAGCGCGCTTCGTTGGGGTGGATGTGCGTGTCCATGAAGCGCTGCAGCCGGGCTTGCAGCTCTTGCGTGCGGGGCGAATAACCGAAATCCATGCGGTCTCCAGGTCAGAGGCTCAGTGCCCAAGCTTCAGGCGAGTCATGCGCGTTGTGCAAATTGCCAGGCCAGCTCGGCCAGCGGCCGGGCTCCCGCGCCCGCCTGCTTGCCGCGGCCGCTGGATGCGGTGCCGTCTTCCACCCGCTTGGCAATGCCTTGCAGGATCGCGGCGATGCGGAACATGTTGTAGGCGAGGTAGAAGTTCCAGTCGTGCATGACCGACTGCGCATCGCCGCGGCCGGTGCGCTCGCAATAGCGTTGCACGTACGAGCGTTCGTCCGGAATGCCCAGCGCGGCGATGTCCACGCCGCCCAGGCCGCGGAACGACCCCGGCGGGATGTGCCAGGCCATGCAGTGGTAGCTGAAGTCGGCCAGCGGGTGGCCCACGGTGGACAGTTCCCAGTCGAGCACGGCCAGCACACGCGGCTCGGTGGGGTGGAAGATGAGGTTGTCGAGCCGGTAGTCGCCGTGCACGATGCAAGGCCGAGAGTCGTCGCGCGCACTGCCTGGAATGTGCCCGGGCAGCCATTCGATGAGCCGGTCCATGGCCTCGATGGGCTGGGTGATGGACGCCTGGTACTGCTTGCTCCAGCGGCCGATCTGGCGCTCGAAGTAGTTGCCGCTCTTGCCGTAGTCGGCCAGGCCGACGGCGGCCACGTCCACGCTGTGCAGCGTGGCAATGACGCGGTTCATCTCGTCGTAGAGGGCGGCGCGCTGCGCGGGGGTCATGCCGTCGAGCGCCGGGTCCCACAGCACGCGGCCGGGCACGAAGTCCATCACGTAGAAGGCGCGGCCGATCACGGACTCGTCTTCGCACAGCAGGTGCATGCCGGCCACCGGCACGCCGGTGCCGGCCAGGGCGCGCATGACGCGGTACTCACGCTCCACCGCATGGGCCGAGGGCAGCAGCTTAGCGGTGGGGCCTGGCTTGGCGCGCATCACGTAGGCACGTGCCGGCGTGAGCAGCTTGTAGGTGGGATTGGACTGCCCGCCCCTGAACTGCTCCACCGACAGCGGGCCCTCGAAGCCCGCCAGGTGCTGCTGCAGGTAGGCCTGCAAGGCTGCCACGTCGAAGGCGTGGCGATCGGCCACAGGGCCGGTGCCGGTGAAGTGATCCAAGCTCATGGCGAGGTTCTCATCCTTCGGCAATGGCCAGCAGCTTTTCGCGCGACAACACCACCAGCTTGGTGGGCTCCACGCGCACGGCCCCTTCGCGCTCGAAGCCCTTGAGCTCCTGGTTGACGCGCTGCCGCGAGGCGCCCAGCAACTGGGCCAGGTCCTCCTGCGCGAGCTGCAGGCCGATGCGGATTTCCGCGCCTTCCTGGATGCCATAGCTGCGCGCCAGCAGCAGCAACTGCTTGGCCAGGCGCGCGGCCAGCGGCAAGGTGTTGAGGTCTTCCACCAGGTTGAACATGAGCCGCAGGCGCCGGCAGTTCAGGCGCAGCAAGGCGTCGTACAGCTCTGCGTAGTTGGCCAGCAAGGCTTTGAAGTCGGCCTTGCGCACCACCAGCAAGGTGGTATCGCCATGCGCATGCGCGTCGTGCGTGTGCGGCCAGCCGTCGAACAGCGAGATGTCGCCGAACCAGGTGCCGGGCTCCACATAGGTCAGTGCCACCTGCTTGCCGGCCAGTGACACGGAGCTGATGCGCACCGAGCCGTGGGCCACGCCGCACCACTCTTCGGCCTGCGCACCGCGCGTGCTGAGCAGGCCTCCATCGCCCAGGCGCCGCACCGCGGCACGAGCCAGGATGTCGCCGCGCAGGGCAGGTGAGAGCTTGGCGAACCATGGGCCGGAGTCGATCTGTCGTTGTTCGTCGATTGTAAGAACGGAGGTGTTCATGTCATGTCCCTGGAGCGACAAGGTTGCGGTTCATGCGTCGGCACCGGTGAACTGCGCCAGCAGCTTTTCCATGGTGGTGTGGCGCTCGCGCTGATGCAGCCATTGGGTGGGGGTGAGGTTGACGGCGCGCAGGACCAGGTCGTCCGCGCCGATGTCGAGCACATTGATGCAGGCTGGCGCCTGCTCGATGCGGCCGAAGAACGCGCGCCGGCCGGCCAGTGCAGTGGAGAGCAGGGCGCGGTTCACGCCGCCATGCAGCACGAGCAGGCCGCACTGCCAATCGGTGCGGGCCAGCCAGCGGTCGAATGCCGGCAGCACGCGGTCCAGCAACTCGCCAACGGATTCGCCATTGAGGAAGCGCAAGGCCTCGACCTCGTCTTCGCGTGACTGGAACGTGCCCAGGAAGGCGCGGCGCAACTCGTCGTGCGGGATGTCCTTCAGGCGGCCGGGACGGATCTCCTGCAATGCGGGGTCGGCTTCCAGCGTGCGCTCCAGCCCCGCGGCCGCCAGCACGTGCCGGGCGGTCTGCACGGTGCGCGGCAAGCCGCTGGTCATCACGAAATCGGGCTCCACGCCGCAGGCCTTGAACAACTCGCCGACGGCACGGGCTTCGTCTTCGCCGCGGCGGTTCAAGGGCACGTCATCCACCGGCACCGGGGTGCCATCGGGCTGGAAGTAGTCGACCGAGCCATGGCGCATGAGGTACAGGCGCCGGCGCGCCTGCGCCCCGTTCATCGCGGGGCCTCGTCGTCCACCGGCGTGAACTGCCCGCGCTCCACGGTCCATTGCACGGCCCGGTTCATCAGTTCCTTGCGGGCGCTCAGCGCATGCAGGGGCATGGCGTGGAGCCGCTCGCACAGCGCCAGCGCGGCGCTTTGTGCCTGCCCGGGTTCGACGACCTGGTTCACCAGCCCCAGCGACTGCAGGTACCGCGCATCGCGCGGCGGCGCCAGCCAGAGCCATTCGAGCGCCTGCTGCCGCGACAGGGTTCGTGCCAGCAGGAATGAAAAGTCACCCGCGACGGCGAGCCCGGTGCCGGCATGGGCCGGTGCAAAGCGCGCATCGCGGGCCGCCACCACCAGGTCGCAGGCGAGGGCGAGCGCGCATGCGGCGCCTTCCGCCATGCCTTCGACGGCTGCCACCACCGGCTTGGGGAAGGCCTGCAAGGCCTCGATCCACCGGCCGAGCGCCGCCATGTGCTCGGGCAGGGGTTCGGGGTCTTCGTCGCCGCTGCTGAAGTGTCCCCCCGCCCCGGTGATCACCACGCTGCGCAGTTCGGGGTTGGACTCGGCAACGTTCAGCGCTTCCACCCCGGCGGCGTAGATGGCGCCCGACAAGGCGTTGTGATGGCTGCTGCCATCGAGGATGAACAACAAGGTGGCACCGAGCCGTTCGGTACGAAGCTGCGTGGTCATGAGCGGGTGGCGGGCTGTGCGCCGGGGATGCAGGGCATGGGGCTGGAAGAGGCCGCGTGAATTGTGTCACGCGTGTCCCATCGCAAGGCATGCCGGCCTGCGCAAGGGCTTGCGCAGTGGCTCCGGGCGTCAGATATGGCATGGATGGCCACAGAGGCTCATGCTAGAGTGCCTCGGCACCATCGTCACAAAGCAAAGGCATGAATCGCATTCTCGCGACTGCAGCCGCTGTTAGCCTTGCGTGTGCGGCGGCCGGCACATTCGCGCTGGGCTTTGGCCGGGCCCATGTGGGTTCGGTAATGGGCCAGCCTTTCGAAGCCACGGTCCTCGTGCGCATCGAAGCCGGCGACGAATCTCCCCCATCCTGCGTGTCCGCCGATGTGTTCTATGGCGAGAACCGCCTGCCTGAAAGCGCCGTCACGGCTGAGTTCGAGCCGGGCAACGGGGCCGAGCGCCAGGTGCGCGTGCGCGGCAACTCGCCGATCGACGAGCCGGTGGTGTCGGTCTACCTCACGGTGGGTTGCAATGCGCGCATGACGCGCAAGTGGGTGTCGTTTGCCGATCCGCCCTCGGGCCGTGCGCAGGGGGCCGTTACCGCTGCCACCCTGCTGCCCGCGGTCACCGCCTCGGTGGACCCGGCGGCGGCGGCCGAGGCCGTGCCTGCTTCCCGTCCGGCGCCCGTGCGGCAAGCCCGGCCAGCTGCGGGTGCTGCGTCCCAGGTTCGCGCGTCGCGCCGCTTGGCGTTGGCAACGCCGGCCACCGCTGAGCGGCGCAGTGCGCCGGCCTCACGCTTGAGGATGGACGTGCTCGATGTCCGGCCGGCCAGGGAGTCTGCGCTGCGGCTCAGCGACCAGATGCCTGCGGTGCCCGCGCAGGAGGGCGGCACGCAGCGTGCTGCCGCGGCCGCCTTGTGGCGGGCACTGAACTCGTCGCCCGAAGACCTGCTGCGCGACCGGCAACGCCTGCAGGAACTCGAGGCAGGCTTTGAGCGCCTGCGCGACGAAGTGGCCCGGTCGCAGCAGGCCCTTGCCGCCATGGAGGCCAGGCTGTCGCAGTCACCGCCGCAGCCGCAGGCGAGTGCCACGACCAACCCGTGGACCATCACGCTGGGTTTCTTTGTCGCGATGCTGGCGGGTGCCCTGGGCTGGCTGGCCTGGCAGCGCTGGCGCGACCACCTGTACGCGACCGACTGGCACGCCGGGGCCGAAGACGACCTGCACTCGACCCTGAGTCCGCCCTCGCTGGCCGCTGCACCCGTGCCGGCGCCGGCCCCGCCGCGCGAGGCAATGGACACGGCGCCCCCCATGCCCCAGGCCGTGGCCAGCACCCTGCCCACCGATGACAGCGACGACGCACCCACCGCGGGCCGGCCGTACGTGTTTGACGAGCCGCCGCCTCTGCCCGTGCAGAGCCGTGCTGCTGCCAGGGCTGCACCGAGCCCCGCGGGGCCTTCTCCAGCGCCCCTGCCGGCTGCCGATCTGGGTGGGCTCGCGCCGCGGGGGCGGAACGCGCGGCCGATGTCGGTGGAGGAATTGATCGACCTGGAGCAGCAGGCCGATTTCTTTGTCGTGCTGGGCCAGGACGAGGCGGCCATCGACCTGCTGCTGGCACACGTGCGCAACCCGGGTGCCACCACGCCGCTGCCGTACCTCAAGCTGCTGGAGATCTACCAGCGCCGCGGCGAGCACATCGAGTACGAACGCGTGCGCAAGCATTTCAATGCCCAGTTCAAGGCTTCGGCGCCGGCCTGGAACGAAGACCTGGAACAAGGCCCGTGGCTCGACGACTACCCCTCGGTGATGGGCAACCTGCAGCGGATCTGGACCTCGCCGGAGTTGGCGCTGGAGGCCTTGCGCTCGTCGCTGGTGGATCGTGCCGAACCTGCCAAGCCGTTCACGTTGCCCGCCTATCGTGAACTGCTGCTGCTGTACGCCATCGCCCGCGACCTGGCCGAACGCGGCGAAGGCGGCGTGGACGTGTTGCTGCCGCTGGATGACGCCGGCATTGAGCCGCCGCAGAGGGAGGCCGTGTCTGCGTGGGTGTCGCTGGGCACGGCAGAAGGCGCCACCGCCCCGCGGCGGCGTGAGCCGGGGGGGGCTGCATCCGCACCGGCTCCGCATAGCGACGCCTTGAGCCTGGAGGCCGCCTCGGCCCCGGGCCACCGCAGCCGCTAGCCCTGCCTTCGCAAAGCGCGGCGCGGCCCGGTCGTGAGGACCGGCGCCCGCATCACCGTCAACCGTCGTCCCGCGGCGCCCGGCTCAGTTCATTGTTCGCCGTCACAAGCACGCGCAGCATGCGCAGGAACTCGGCGCGCTGGTCTTTGGGCAGCGGGTCCAGCATGCGCACCTGAGCGCGCTGCATGCCGGGCGTGACTTCGTCGAGCAGCGCCTGGCCCGCGTCCGTGAGGCTCAACAAGCGCACGCGCCGATCGTCCGGCGAGGCGCTGCGCAGCAGCAAGCCACGCGCTTCGAGCCGGTCGACGACGCCGGCGATGGTGGAAGTGTCGAAGCCGATCGAACGTGCCAGCGTGCGCTGGTCGGTGCCGGGCGAATTGGCCACGGTCTGCAGCGCGGCGTATTGCACCGGTGTGACGCCGGTCGCCTCGGTTTCTTGCAGAAAGATCGCCACCGCGATCTGCTGCAGCCGGCGGATGTAGTGGCCGGGCAGGGACTCAAGCTCGATGCGCATTGCGCTGGACTTTTTCATAGCGCCTGAAGTAGGTTGGGGTTCGCCCGGGTTTGATATCGATCATGCCATCACTATGCTGATCGTGAGCACACTGATGGTAAGTGTGCGGCAATGAAAAGCAAGCCATGAATGCAGAACCGAACGCAGGTGGAGCAGGGCTTCCCGTGCTGGTGGCCGGCGGCGGCATTGGTGGCATTGCTGTGGCCTTGGCGCTGGCGCGGCGCGGTTTCTTGGTCAAGGTGCTGGAGCAGGCGGCCGAACTCGGCGAAATCGGCGCCGGCATCCAACTTGGGCCGAACGCCTTTGCGGCGTTCGACGCGCTGGGCATTGGCGCCAGCGCGCGGGCCCGCGCCGTGTACATCGACGAGATGGTGATGCACGACGCGCTGGACGAAGCCCTGGTCGGCCGCATTCCCACCGGCGCAGCGTTCCGCAAACGCTTCGGCAACCCGTACGCGGTGATCCACCGGGCCGACATGCATGGCGCGTTGCTCGAAGGCGCGCAGGCCACCGGCCGCATCGAGGTGATCACCTCCACCCAGGCACAACGAGTCGAACAGGACGCTGCGGGCGTGACCGTGTTCGACGCGCAGGGCGGCCGGCATCGCGGGGTCGCGCTGATCGGTGCCGACGGCGTGAAGTCGGCAGTGCGGCGCCAGTTCGTGGGTGACGACGCGCGGGTTTCGGGCCACGTGGTCTACCGCGCGGTGGTGGACAGAAAGGACTTCCCGGCCGACCTGCAATGGAACGCCGCGAGCATCTGGGTCGGCCCGAACTGCCACCTGGTGCACTACCCGCTGCGCGGCGGCGAGCAATACAACGTGGTGGTCACCTTCCACAGCCGCCAGGCCGAGCAGTGGGGCGTGCGCGAAGGCAGCCGCGAAGAAGTGCAGAGCTACTTCGAAGGCATCTGCCCGCGCGCGCGCCGCCTGATCGAGCTGCCCAGGGACTGGAAGCGCTGGGCCACGGCCGACCGCGAGCCGATCGCGCAGTGGAGCTTCGGCCGCGTCACGATGCTGGGCGACGCGGCCCACCCGACCTTGCAATACCTGGCGCAAGGTGCCTGCATGGCGATGGAAGATGCCGTGACTCTGGGCGAGGCGCTGCGTGCGCACGACAACGACTGGGGTGAGGCTTTCGCGCTCTACCAGCGCTCGCGCGTGGCGCGTACTGCACGCATCGTGCTCTCGGCGCGCGAGATGGGGCGCATCTTCCACGCCAAGGGTGTGGAGCGGCTGGTGCGCAACGAGCTGTGGAAGGGCCGCACGCCTGAGCGCTTTTACGACGCAATGGAGTGGCTCTACGGCTGGTGCGCCGACAACTGCCTGGCCCCCTGAGATTCAACACCCACGCCCCCTTGGAGAACCCATGAACTACGTCTTCGAACCCGAGCGCCAGGTCGCCGTGCCGATGGCAGGCAGCGACGCGCTCTTCCCGGTACGCCGGGTCTACTGCGTTGGCCGCAACTACGCGGCGCATGCACGCGAGATGGGCTTCGACCCCAGCCGCGAACCGCCGTTCTTCTTCTGCAAGCCCGACAACAGCATCGTCGTCGCGCCGCCGGGGCAGACGGTGGACGTGGCCTACCCGTCGCAAAGCAGCGACTACCAGCACGAGATCGAACTGGTCGTGGCCATCGGCAAGGCGGGGCGTGACATTCCGGTCGCGCAGGCCAACGACCACGTGTTCGGCTATGCCGTGGGCCTGGACATGACGCGCCGCGACCTGCAGTTGAGCGCCCGCGACAAGGGCCGCCCGTGGGAACTGGGCAAGGCCTTCGATGAATCCGCACCGATCGCCCCGATCTGCGCGGCTGCGCAGATCGGCCACCCGACCACCGGCGCGGTGTGGGTGCAGGTGGACGGTACCGACCGCCAGCGCAGCGACATCGCCAAGCTGATCTGGTCGGTGCCGGAGGTCATCGCCAACCTGTCGATGTTCTTCGAGTTGCGGCCCGGCGATCTGGTCTACACCGGCACGCCCGAAGGCGTGGGCAAGGTGGCACGCGGCCAGACGATGCGCGGCGGCATCGACGGCGTGGGTGAACTGAGCGTGCGGGTCGTCTGATTCGTCCGCCCCCTGACGCCCCCAGGCTGACCCTTCGCTGACCCAGGAGACCCCCGCATGAACTCCCGCAGACTCATTGCATCGCTGTGGTTCGCCGTCGCCCTGGCCTCCGGCCCTGCGCACGCACAAGCCGACTTTCCCAGCAAGCCGGTGACCCTGATCACCGCCTTCGCCCCCGGCAGCGGTCCCGATGCCACCTTGCGCCTGGTGGCCGAGAAGCTCGGCACGCTGTGGAACCAGCGTGTGCAGGTGGACAACCGGCCGGGCGGCGGCGGTTTCATCGCCATGGACGCTGCCCGACGCGCCGCGCCCGACGGCTACACCTTGCTGCAACTCGACAGCGATCACCTGGCCGCCGTGCCGCACCTCTACAAGCAGCGCGGGGCGGACGCGCTGAAGGCCTTCGAGCCGGTGGCGTCGCTCTTTCGCACCACCTTCCTGGTGGCCGTGGCCAAGGACTCGCCGCTCAGGACCATGGCCGACATCGTCGCCGCGGCCAAGGCGTCACCGGGCACGGTCACCTATGGCTCGTGGGGCGTGGGCAGCCCGGGCCATCTGGGCGCTGAACTGCTGGAGATGCAGGCCGGCATCCGCATGACGCACGTGCCGTACAAGGAGGTGAGCCAGTTGTTCATGTCGGTCGCCAGCGCCGACGTGGCGTGGAGCCTGGGCACCTTGCCGTCGAGTTCGGGCGCGTACAAGGCGGGCAAGTTGCGCTACATCGCCGTGGCCGCCAACAAGCGGCTGTCGCAGGTGCCCGAGGTGCCGACCGCGGCCGAAGCAGGCGGTCCGGCGGACTTCGACGTCAACGCCTTCGTGGTGCTGATGTCACCCAAGGGCATTCCTCCCGCGCTGCGCGCAAAGATCAATGCCGACGTGGCCAAGGTGCTTGCCGACGCCGAGGTCAAGGCCCGCTTCGACACCTTTGCCTTCGAGCCGATCAGCTGGTCGGCCGAAGAGATCGGCCGCAACGCCGCCGCCAAGTCCAAGGTCTACGAGCAACTGGTCAGGAAGGCGAACATCAGCCTGGAGTGAGGCTCCGCACACAGGGCGGTCAGGCACCTTGTGTGGCGCAAGCCAGGGCTAGGCCCCGGGCGCCAGCCCCCGGCGCAGCCGCTGCAGCGCCTCTTCCAGCGTCTGGTCCTGCTTGGCAAAGCAGAAGCGCGCAATGCGCTGGGCCGGCGCCGCGTCGTAGAACGCCGACAAGGGAATGGCCGTGACGCCGATCTCGGTGGTGAGCCAGCGGCAGAACGCGGTGTCCGGCAGCTCGCTCACCGCGCTGTAGTCCACGCACTGGAAGTAGCTGCCTTCGCAGGCCATCAGCCGCAGGCCGGTGCTGGCCAGCCCGGCGCGGAACAGGTCTCGCTTGCGCTGGTAGAAGCCGCTCAGTTCGAGGTAGGGCGCCGGGTCGGCCAGGTACTGCGCCAGCGCATGCTGCATGGGCGTGTTGACCGTGAACACGTTGAACTGGTGGACCTTGCGGAACTCGCTCATCAGCGCGGCCGGCGCGGCGGCATACGCCACCTTCCAGCCGGTCACGTGGTAGGTCTTGCCGAAGCTGGAGATCAGCACGCTGCGTTCGGCCAGTTCCGCGTGGCGCGCCACGCTTTGATGCAAGGCGCCGTCGTAGACCATGTGCTCATACACCTCGTCGGCGATCAGCAGGGCCTGGGTGCCGCGCAGGCAGGCAGCCAGTTCGCCCATCTCCGCGGCCGTCCACGCCGTGCCGCTGGGGTTGTGCGGCGTGTTGACGATAAGCGCCCGGGTGCGCGGGCTCAGCGCACTGCGCAAGCGATCGAAATCGGGGCGCAGGTCGGGCCCCAGCGGCACGCGCACGGCGGTGGCCCCGGCCAGCTCGATGTTGGGCACGTAGCTGTCGTAGCAGGGCTCCAGCACGATGACCTCGTCGCCCGGGTGCACCAGCGCCAGCACGGCGGTGAGGATGGCTTGCGTGGCCCCTGCCGTGACCGTGATCTCGGTGAGCGGGTCGTAGCGGTGGCCGTACAAGCTGGCGATCTTGGCCGCAATGCCCTCGCGCAGCGCCAGCACGCCGGGCATGTGCGGGTACTGGTTGTGGCCGGCCTGCATGGCCTGCGTCACGGCGTCCACCAGGCGCGGGTCGCAGTCGAAATCCGGGAAGCCCTGGCCCAGGTTGATGGCGCGGTGTTCCTGCGCCAGCGCGGACATCACGGTGAAGATGGTCGTGCCCACGGCCGGCAGCCGCGAGCGGAGGGTCAGTGCAGGGAGCGAAGGGCCGGCGTCAGAGCTCATAGCGGTCCGAATCATCCACGGGGGTGTTGAGGGCGCGCTCCAGCAGCGTGCGGGTCAGGCGCGGCGAGAGCGACTCGACCAGCGTGTAGACGAAGTTGCGCAGGTAGGCGCCGCGCTTGAAGGCCAGCCGCGCCACATTCTGGCCGAACAGATGCCCCACCGGCCGCGCCACCAGGTCGCCGCCGGCCGCAAAGGCCGGGTCGTCGCGCACCGCCATCTCGGCCACGATGCCCACGCCCATGCCCAGCCGCACGTAGGTCTTGATGACATCGGAGTCGATGGCTTCGAGCACGACGTTGGGATGCAGATCACGGTGCGCAAAAGCCTCGTCGATGCGCGTGCGCCCGGTGAACGACGGGTGGTAGGAGATGAGCGGCTCGACGGCCAGTTGCTCCAGGGTGGGGCGCTCCACGGCCGCGAGCGGATGCTGCGCCTGCACCACCAGCATGTGGCGCCACTCATAGCAGGGCAGGCTCACCAGGTCGTCATAGCGGGACAGCGACTCGGTGGCCAGGCCCACCTCCGCCACGTCTTCGCGCACCATGCGCGCCACCTGCTCCGGCGTGCCCTGGTGCAGGCTGACGGTGACCTTGGGGTAGCGTTTGCGCAGCGCTGCCACGGGGCCCGGCAGCACGTAGCGCGCCTGGGTGTGCGTGGTGGCGATGGACAAGGTGCCGCTGTCCTGCTTGGAGTACTCCTCGCCGATGCGCCGCAGGTTGGCGATCTCGCGCATGATGATCTCGATCACCCGCAGCACCTCCGCGCCCGGCTCGGTGATGCGCCGCAGTCGTTTGCCGTGGCGGGTGAAGATGTCCACGCCCAGCTCGCTCTCCAGTTCCAGGATGGCCTTGGAGATGCCCGGCTGCGAGGTGTGCAGCGCCTTCGCGGTTTCGGTGAGGTTCAGGTTGCGGCGGGCGGCTTCCTGGACAAACCGGAATTGGTGCAGGTTCATGGAGCGCGCCGGCCCATCGATCGGCGAAGGTATCGAGCGGCCCGGATTATGTCAGCCGGTCTTGCCGGTCGCGACCGCGTGCACCATGGCGAGCGCCTCAGCCGCAATCGCCCGGATCACCCCGGCGGCCTCGCCGATGGCGGCCGTGTGCTCAAAGCGCACCAGCGGGTACTGCCGCGCCACCTCGTCCAGCAGCCGGGGCAGATCCTGGCGCACGTGCCCGCCGCTGCCCAGGAACAGCGGCACCACGGTGATCCGCTTGCAGCCGCCGGCGGCCAGCCGGGCCGCGGCGGTGGGCAGGTCGGGGCTCATCAGCTCCAGGTAGGCCAGTTCCACCTGCAGCGACGGTGCCTGGGCCTGCAGTTGCGCGGCGATGGCCTGGAAGGGCGCCGCCCATTGCGGATCGCGCGCGCCGTGGGCAAAGAGCAGCACGCCGTCGGGGAAGGCGCTGGTGTTCATCGGTTGCGCACCAGCCACTGGAACGCCGCCATCGACAGCATCAGGTAGATCGCGCTGGGCATGCTGGCCGCGATCCAGGGGGTCCACTGGCGTAGCAGGCCCAGGTGGCTGCTGACGTTGTTGAGCAGCACGAAGCTGATACCCAGCATGATGCCGCCGAAGACCTTGAGGCTCACGCCCCCCGCGCGGGCGCGCAGGTAGGCAAAGGGCAGGGCCAATGCCATCATCACCAGGCAGGCGAAGGGGTAGAGCGCTTTCTTCCAGAACTGGATCTCGTAGCGCTGGGCGGCTTGTTCATGTTCCGACAGGTGCGACATGTACGTGTAGAGCGCGGCCGTGGACATGGTCTTGACCGGCAGCATGGCCGCCGCGATCACGTCGCTGGAGAGGCCGCCACGCAAGGTCATCTGCGCCACGCGCTGGTCCTCGCTGCGCACCTGGCCGGCCGCGTCGGCCACCCAGCGCGAGATGCGCACGTCTTCCAGCGACCACTGGCCGCCCCGGTCCACCCGGGCGCGTGCGGCCGTGGTGCGCGACAGCAGGTCACCGTGCGGGCCGAATTCGTAAACGCGCACGCGCGCAAATTCACCATGGGCCACGGCCGCGCCGATGTTGATGGAATACCGGCGTTCACCTTCGGGCGTCGGCTGGCTGTCGCGCAGCCAGGCGCCGGAGCGGCCCAGTTCCAGCCCGCCGCGTTGCCGGGCCTCCAGCGCAGACACCAGCTTCTCGGTCCAGGGGGCCACGAAGTCGCCGATGACGTAGGTGACGAGCGCAAAACCGAAGCCCAGCACCGCCAGCAGTCGCAACGCCCGCGCCGGCCCCAGGCCACCGGTGCGCAGGATGGTGTACTCCGAGGACTGGGCCAGCCGTGCCAGGGCGTAGATCGCACCGATGAGCACGGCGATGGGCAGCAACTCATACAAATGCCCGGGGATCTCCAGCATGCAGGACCACACCGCCTGCAGCGCGGTGTAGCCGTTCTTGCCCACCTGCTCCAGCTGCTCGACGAAGTCGATGAAGAAGAACAAGGCCAGGAAGGCCAGCACGACGAACAGCACCGACGAGAGGATCTCGCGGTACAGCAGCCGGCGCACGGTTCTCATGAGGCGCTCCGGCCGGGCGCCGGGCGTGCCGGCCGGCGTGCCCGGGCGCGCGAGCCCAGGCTGGCGGCGCCCCGGTCGCGCCACCACAGCAGCAAGGCCGCGCACAGAAGCACCGTGCCGTGCACGCCGGCCAGGCCGGCCCCCAGGGTGGTCTTGCCCGCCGCCACCCAGGCCTGGGTGAGGTTCACCAGGTTGAGATACACCACGAACGTCAGCAAGGCGAAGAGCAGGTTCCAGCTGCCGGCGCGGCGCGGATTGCCCGCCGCCAGCCCCAGGCCCAGCAGCACCAGGTTGCAGGCCGCCAGGGCCATGCCCAGGCGCCATGCCAGTTCGCCGTGCGCACGCGGATTGGGGTCGCCCAGCATCTCCAGCGTCGAGCGGGCACGCGGCGGCAGCTCGGTCAGGCTGCTCAGCGCCTTGTCGCTGGCCAGTACGCGGTATTGCTGGAAGCGCGACAGCGTCTTCTCGCCGGTGTCGGCGTCGATGTCCGTGCGGGCGCCATGGCCCAGCACCAGGTAGCGGTCGCCGTCGGCCTGCACCTCGATCTGGCCGGAAGCCGCGGTCGTGACCGACTCGCGGTCGCCCTGGTTGGACAGGATGAAGACATTGCGGCCCTGCGTGCCTTCGTTCGAATCCTTGTCGATGAAGAACACCCGGCGGCCGTCACCGGAGGTCTGGAACTGGCCGGGCGCCACCCGGGAGAGATCGGAGCGCCGCTCGTAGCGGTCGCGCAGCTCCGCACTCTGCCGGTTCGACCAGGGCCACACCGCCAGCACCAGAACCGCCACCGTGAACAGCACCGGCCAGCTCATGCCCATCACCGTGGGCACCATGCGCCCCAGCGAGGCGCCGCTGGCAAACCAGATGACCATTTCGCTGTCGCGGTACATGCGCGTGAGCGTGGACACCACCGAGACGAACAGCGACAGGCTCAGGATGGTGGGCAACTGGGCCAGGGCGGTGTAGCCCAGCAGCAGCGCCACGTCCTGCGGCGCCACGCTGCCTCCGGCGGCCTGGCCCAGCGCGCGGATCAGCATCATCGTCAGCACGATGGTCAATACCACCACCAGGGTCGCACCGAAGGTCCGCGCCAGCTCTTTGCGCAAAGAGGAATCGAATAACATCAGCGCCTTCGAAAACAGACGGCGCATTATGGACTTCAAGACGTTGATCACCACCCCCAATGACTTGGCCACGCAGCGAGGCGATGCGCTGGTCGTGGTGCTGCCGGTGGACAAGTCGCAGTGGCGCCTGCCCAAGGCGCTGGCCGACGTGGTGCAAGACGCCGTGAAGCACGGTGACCTGGAACTCAAGGCCGGCAAGACCCTCTACCTGCACCGGCCGGCCGGCATGACGGCGCCGCGGGTGGTGGCCAGCGTGGCCGCGAATGGCGAGCCCAAGGCGTTCAGGGCGGCGGTGGTGGCGGCCCTGGGCCCGCTGAAGGGCACCGGCGTCAAGCAGCTCGTGGTGGCCTGGGCCGGGCAGGACGAACCCGGGGCGGCGCAGGCCGAAGCCCTGGTGGCCGCAGCCGCCGACGCCGTGTACGTGTACCGCCACACCAAGCCCAGCGCCCCCGCGGCCTGGAACCTGGCCGGCGTGCAGCTGGCCTGCGGCAAGGCCGCCGCCGCCGAGGTCCGTACCGGCCTGGCGCGCGGCCAGGCCATCGCCGAGGGCGTGCTGCTGGCGCGCGAATGTGCCAACCGGCCGGGCAACCATTGCACGCCCTCGTACCTGGCCGAACAAGCCCGTGAACTGGCCAGCACCTACGGCCTGCAGGTCAGCGTGCTGGGCCAGAAAGAGGTTGAAAAGCTCGGCATGGGCTCGTTCCTCGCGGTGGCGCGCGGCTCGCACGAGCCGCTCAAGTTCATCGTGCTGCGCTATGACGGTGCCGCCAAGAAGGACGCCCCCATCGTGCTGGTGGGCAAGGGCATCACCTTCGACACCGGCGGCATCTCCATCAAGCCGGCGGCCGAGATGGACGAAATGAAGTTCGACATGGGCGGCGCGGCCAGCGTGCTGGGCACTTTCCGCGCGGTGGCCGAACTCAAGCCCAAGATCAACCTGGTGGGCCTGATCCCAGCGTGTGAAAACATGCCGGGCGGCAGCGCCATCAAGCCGGGCGACGTGGTCACCAGCCTGTCCGGCCAGACCATCGAGATCCTCAACACCGACGCCGAGGGCCGGCTCATCCTGTGCGACGCGCTGACCTACGCCGAGCGCTTCAAGCCCGCCGCGGTGGTGGACATTGCCACCCTCACCGGCGCCTGCGTGGTGGCTCTCGGCCACCATCACAGCGGCCTGTTCTCCCCCAGCGACGAGCTGGCGCAGCAGCTGCTGGAGGCCAGCCGCACGGCGCTCGACCCGGCTTGGCGCCTGCCGCTGGACGACGAATACGACGAAGGCCTGAAGACCAACTTCGCCGACATGGCCAACGTGGGCGGCCGGCCCGGCGGCGCCATCACGGCGGCGCGCTTCCTGCGCAAGTTCACCGGCAACTTCACCTGGGCGCACCTGGACATCGCGGGCACGGCGTGGAAATCGGGCGCGGCCAAGGGCGCCACCGGGCGGCCCGTGCCCTTGCTGACGCACTTCGTGCTGGCGCGCGCCCCGGGGTGACCGCTGCCTCGATGACGGCTGTCGCGTTCCACTTCGGCATGGCCGACCGGCTGGCCTACTCGTGCCGCCTGCTGCGCAAGGCCTCGCGCACCGGGGCCCGGGTGGTGGTCACCGGTGCGGCGGCCACCCTGGACCAGCTGGACCGGATGCTGTGGGTGTTCGATCCGCTGGAGTTCGTGCCCCACTGGCGCGGCGCCCGCACCGCGGCCATGGCGCCGCGTCTGGCGGACACGCCCGTGGTGCTGGTGGACCAGGTGCCGCAACCCCCCGGTTCGTTCGACGTGCTGCTGAACCTGGGCGACGAGGTACCGGTGGGCTTTGAAGCCTTCGGCCGCGTCATCGAGGTCGTGCCCTCCGAGGACGACGCCCGGGCCCAGGCACGCCAGCGTTGGCGCCACTATGCCGCGCAAGGCCTGGCCATCGAGCGGCACGAGGTGCGGTCATGACCGGCCTGCACGGCGCCGCGGTGTGCCACGCCGAGGAGCCCCGGTGAACACCCCGCGCCAACCGCCGCGCCAGGTGCCCACGCTCACCGAGGTGGTGGATGTCAACGCACAGCGGGGCGAGGAGGCACCGGAACAGCCTCAGGATGCACCAGTTGCATCCGCGCCCGTGGCGGCCCGGCCGCCGCTCGTGCCGCGCAGGCCCCTGGCCTCGACGCTGGTCCAGGCGATGGTGTCCGAGGAGCAGTTGACCCAGCGCGTGCTGCTCGACTTGCAAAAGCATGTCGAGCAGGTCCTCGAACAGCGCGTGCGGGAGACCGTGGAACCGGCACTCGTGCGCCTGGCCGATGCCATGGTGAATGACACGCGAGATCAATTGGCCGCGGTATTGCGCGATCTGGTCGCCAACGCGGTGGCCCAGGAACTGGCTCGGCACAAGAGCCCTTAGCCGACGCCGGGCCGCTCCCAAGACGGCTGAGCACCCGCTCGGCGGGTGGCGCCGGTACCCCGGGGCCGGGTGCCCACAGCGTAGCCGACGCCGGGCCGCTCCCAAGACGGCTGAGCACCCGCTCGGCGGGTGGCGCCGGTACCCCGGGGCCGGGTGCCCACAGCGTAGCCGACGCCGGGCCGCTCCCAAGACGGCTGAGCACCCGCTC
>Ga0307516_10001282_pt1 | contig 34954 bp, 36 predicted proteins | sample 19_EM_MG_FD_203310 | JGI IMG/M metagenome (GOLD analysis project Ga0307516, IMG submission 203310) | Populus trichocarpa ectomycorrhiza microbial communities from riparian zone in the Pacific Northwest, United States - 19_EM | ecosystem: Host-associated > Plants > Roots > Unclassified | place...
GCATTGCATCGCATTCGGATCTGGGGTTTGGCTTTTGTTTGATGTATCATGACCGTTAGATTGGGCCGGGGCGGCTGTACATACATACGGATGGAAAGGATGGTGGTGGAGAACAAGGGCGACGCTGAACGCTACGCCCCGCGCGTAGCCGGTCGAGACAAGGCGTGGAGACTCTCGCAACTCCGGGCACCCCAAAACGTGGCGGAGAAGCAGTCGTCAGTTTTCCCCGTGCGAGTGATCGTGCATGAACATCTCCTGCTATGCACCGGGAATATGTGCTGTGCGGGAAGCTGGGAGCCACGGAACGGAAACCAGCCACTATGACGTTCAGGCAGCCCTATCGCCTTGGCCGATCGACGCTGAGGCTGCCGGCGGGACTCGCCGGCGGGACCGGAATGCCGCAGGTCCGGCCAGGCCTGGACTTGTTGCCCGACCTGCAGCCCACTCCCCGTCCGCGCGACACTCTCTCGCTCGGTGGCGGACATCGGGGTGCCACCTGGAGGGGCGGCCGGAGAAGAGGTGCCCACCACGAGATCCGCCCGGCCGCCGCCCGCCGATATGTGCCAGGCTCGGAACTGAATGCGAGTGCCGGGGACAGGATCACGAGGGTGTGCGGCTGAGCCGTCGCGTGGACGCCTGGCCGACGTGACCGCTCTGCGTCGTGCAGCGCCGTGCAGCGTAAGCCGTCAGGGCTGCCGTCAACCTGCAAACGCCGTGGGTTCTGGCGGTGGCGTCGGCAGCCCACCGCGGGCGCGTACCGGAGCTGCTGCTGGGGACGGCGGGCGGACGGCGGAAGCGGAGTCGTGCTCCGGTCTGGATCCGGGCGGCGCTCGGGGGAGCACATCCGCCTGCCATGCGAGCCGGCGGACGGGCGGCGTACGGAAAGCGCGGCTCACAGCGGCGGGGGCCGTGGAGATTGCTCGGGTGGTGTCGTCTCTCCGCGCCAACGCCCCGAGACGGACGCTCGAACGTCAGCAGTCCGCTCCGCTCGGTCGCTGCGCCGGTCATCCGCACCCCCCTTCCAGACCCTCCAGTGGGGGCGCCGTGTCAGCTGCCGTCCGTTGCGGCCACCGCCGGATCAGCGACCACGCGGTGCGACGGCAGGCTTACGTGATCTCCACGAGCACCACCGCTACCGCCTTCTGCCCGCCGCTGGCGATGCTGGATTCCGGAACCGCGCCGCCCAGCAAAGCAAAGTATGAGCTCAGCGCACGCCATGCGACGGCTGTGGACACCACATCGAATCGGGCTCGATGCGCAAAGGGCCCGATGCGACCGAGCTGCCCAGGCCGGCGCACGGCCAGCGGAGGAGAGCGCCTTATCGAGATGCAGAGCGGCGAACACCGACGTCCGGCCGAATGGCCTGCCGCCGCTGCGCCGTCATCGCGAGACATCGATCGGCGCTGGCTGCTGCGGACAGGATGGAAGCCAGCGGGAGGATCGTGGCCACTCGGCCATCGCTGTGCTATCTGTCTAGGCAGCTGGACGGAGATTGGCCACGAGACACTCGACATCGCGGACGGAGCACATCCATCGTCGTCAGAATCTTGTGTGCTCAGCGCGACAGAGTTCCGCAGGCCATCCCGCAGTGGCCCGCCAGCTGCCTCAGCCCTGCCGCTAGCTGCCTCAGCCCTGCGACCGGCCCCATCTTACGTGCATGCGTCTCCGGATCGCCTGCGGTCATCTCTGCTGACCTGCTGTCTGTCTATCTGCTCTGGATATCTACCTAGATAGATAGGTACTCCACCGCGCTGCCGACGGACAATATCCGACGTCCGAATGCGCGGGCTGGAGATGCCGGATCGAGCTGCACCCGCTCGATGTGCGTTCGCCGGAAGAGGTTTGCACGGCGAGCGCGGCTGATGTGGGTTGCGCTGCTCGAATGCAAACGATGCCGCTCCCCTCGATCCCCGCGATATTCCGTCCGCGTGTTCCGTCAGATCAGATCAGCGTCGACCGCTGCAGCTCCGTCGTCATTCCAGCGGCACGGTCGACGTCGAACGCCCCAGACGAGTTCCCACGCCCACCCCGTGCGGTGCTTCTTGCTAGATAGCATTCTCGACACAGCAGGCAGCCAGCTAACGTGCGCGGCGGCTACGTCAGCCCGAACACAGCTGCCGAGCCCCCGGAGTCCGGGCCGAGATTCGCGTATATATCATATCTAACTACATCGCTGGATAACTAGCTGCGGAGCCTGACTGTCCCACCCCAGCCTTGCGCATCTGGCCGCTCGCGATGCCTTTCCAAACGACCGGACCTTCAAGATGGCCCCTCTGTGCCACTCGCGGGAAAGAAGCGTCGCCGCGTGGGCCGCCATCGCCGGGTGCAGACTTGCGGAACGCCGGCGGGCACATGCGTATTGGCGTGGTCGGTGCGCGATGATGTCCTGCGATCTCTGCACGGCGCAATTGCCCGGTGCGAGAATCGGCTCTCCCTCCGCAGCGGACAGCCGCTACCGATTGGGGAACAGCAAGGGTGGCGGGGAGGAGAGACTGCGATCTCGGCGGACGCTGATTCGCTGCAGAATCAGCAAAGGAACGCTCCGGTTTCGCTTCGTCACGGAGAAAAGAAAAAGAAAAGAAAAAGAAAGCGCCGTCGGCCTCACGATTGGAGCACAGCTGCAGCGTCCCAGCCAGCGAATAATGCGGTTTCTTACAGCTGGCAACTGGACCTCTCCCCCCCCCTCTCCCCCACCCATGCTGCCCGCGTCCCGCCGCCCGCCCGCCCCGTATTCGAGCAAAGAAAGAGACGAAGAAAAGAAGATGAAAAAAAACCTGACAACGCCTGCTGCTTACCGTCACTTTTGCTGCACATAACGCCGCCGTATGCAGAGCTTAGTGGTACTTTGCTCCAGCCTTTCCCTCCCCGACCTTTCTCTCCTTCTTCCCTTCCCTCCCTTGTCATCATCCCTCACGGTCGCTTTGTCTCCTCGGTCCAGCAGGCCCCGCCATCACCGTCGTTCGTTTCGGTTTCCCAAGAGTCCGCCGGAATAGGCTGCAGCTACTGTAAGTCGGGAAGGGACAAGACAAGCATCTGCCAGACTGAGCTGTTGTCCTACACATCTGCGAGATACTCCCTCTACGCCGCTCAGCGCGCACCGTCGCTGCACCCACTGTTTTCTGTTTTCTGTTTTCTGTTTTCTGTTCTCTATTCTCTGTTTTCTGCACTCTGCATTCTGCATTCTGCACTCTACGCCGCTCTGCACTCTGCACTCTACCCCCAATACCGTTCCCGGGCTTTTTTTCCAGCCCCCGTCATCCTGCCTGCCTGCTGCGACTGCGATCCCTCCGCCAAAAACTCACACCACCTTCAATTTTTATAAGCCGGCCGCCCTTACACCCGCCCCCCCCCCCCCCCCCCCGGGCTTCCATTTTAATTGCCAACGAATTTCCTACTTACCTTACGCCCACCCCCACTCGCGGCTCCCGATACTCTATCTTATCCACGGATCGTCTGACACCGCAATCTCCCTGTCACTCCCTGTCACTGCGACGGGCACTTTAGGCAAAAACACTTCAGGCATCATCATCCAGCAGGCTGCCCCTCTAAAGCTCACGTAGCACATCGCATCTCATCCGCGATGCCTGCTCTCACACCACTCCTCGCTCCCGAGGTCCCTGGTCACAACGGTAGCAGCAGTAGCGCTGGTGGTGGTGGTGGTGGTGGTGGTGGTGGAGGTGGAGGTGGACATGGACGTGGACGTGTGGTGCACGAGGAAATACCTAAGAAGGCCACGAGGAAACTGCGTCGAAAGAATCCCCCACCACCCTCCGTATCCGCAAAGCACCAGAAGCTCCCGAGCACCACATCGTCAATCGTCTCGCTTCCCAGATCGCGACCTGCATCGAGCCGTTCCAATAGTGGTCCCAATAGTGACAGTGGTGGTGGCAGTTGGTTCTCGCGAGCTCTCTTGACCGGTGGAAGGAAAAGCATGGATACCAATCGCGCCGCCAATGCGAATGGCAAATGGTTGCCGGACGAATTTCGAAGACCGGCGGCGGGTCTGCTTGTGCCTGGTCCGCCGCCACCTACCGGTGGGGTCGCCCATGCTGCTGCTACGCCGGCTAATGGAATGGGATCGAGAGTGGGGCACGATGGAGCTCTCACTCCGCCGGAGATTGGAAGTCCCACGGGGAACTTGTCGTCGGCTAGTTATAATGCAGCCGTTGCAGATATCAACAACACCATGTTGCCGCGTTCGGTTTGCGCCTCGGTGAAGGCTAGGCCCAGGGAGCGGTCTTACTCGACTGGCAGCTATTGCACAGACCTGTCCGATTTCGCTCTTCTGGACCCTCCGCCGCCCGTCCCCCCCAGACCGCAAGACACCATAGGCGCACACCAGCGGAGCAACGGGAACGAGAGATCTCTCCCAGCATTGCAGCCGAAAGCGAAGACGTTCCCGATCGACAGCTCGTTCCTTCTACCGCCAACAGCGCCGTTTGCAGGGTGCGGATCGACGTCAGGGTTCGCAGATCGATCGCCACCGGCCTCGCGAGAGTCTCGCGACGCCGCGAATCCATCATCCCCCGTATTTCCCACTCAACCGCGCTTCCAGACGTCCGCCGGCGCGACGGGTTCGGCGCGCTCGTCGCTCTCTAGTCAGGATTCGATGCTCTGGAAAGACGCGCCCGAACGCCCTCCGCTCTCTCCGAAACACCCTGGCAGGAAAACACGACCCCGGTCGTTGTCGAGATCGCCGCAACCGGATCTGCCATCGTCTTCGTCCGAATCGGCGCCGCCCACGCCGAAAACCGCACCTTCAACGCCCCTGCCCTTATCCTCGCCGCCGCCGCCGCCGCCGCCGCTGCAGCCCCAGGAACAACCATGTGAACAGCAGCGGGGACAACAGGAGCCAGCTGAATCCGCCCCCTCGGACAGCAGGCCCGTTGGGCTCGAGTTCGGCTTCCACGCGGTTACAGCAGAGGAACCGATAGTGCTTCCCACCAGGTCATCCACGCACTCGTCTTCATCGACATCCATGCGGGAAACATCGCCCGCGCCCGCCCCGGAGACGAAGAAGAAGGAGAGGCGAGGCTCGTTCATGGGTGGCTGGAAATTGGCCATGAAGAATTCTTCGCGGGGAGACCGCAGCACCCGAGACGGCGGGGATACTCCGATCGATGATGGGCCGGTGGGCGTGGGGGCGGGTGGCGGCTGGATATATCGCAGGCGGAACAGCTTCTCTAGCCCACGCCCCCCAACTGCGGAGCAGGCGCAGCACAAAACCTATGCTCAGGAATATAAAGAGTTCCGGAAATCCAAGGCTGCGCAGAGCGGCTCCAGTGGCCAGGGGTCTTCGCCAGAATCGAACTCCTCCACCGCAGCCGGCAGTGGCGCTTCCAGCCCGGCGAACACTTTCGCGGCGAGAGCGGCAGCCGCGGGCATCAAGCCTTCGGAATTGCCAACGAGGTCGAAGATGGAGCCGCTCGTTGGGAACACGGATGAGGCACTGCCGAAATCGCTAGTCAGGGCTGGTAGCAGCGCGCGGAGGAGTTTTAGGGACAAGATGAAGAGCGTCGAAGCCAGATTTAGCCAGAAGAATTCCGAACCGAAGCCTGCAACCGCGCCCAAACCTGCGGCCGCACCGCCGGCGATCCTCGGGGATTCAGTCAACGACGAGAATCTGGTGGGGTTGGATGTAGCTGTTAGGCAGATGAAGCTCCTCGAGGAGCAGCTGAACACTGGTCGACCGCCTAGTCCTCCCGATTCGCGAGATGGCGGAAAGGAGGAAATCGTGGCGCCGCTCAGCATCACCAAAGCCAATGGCTCCACGGCATCGAGCATCAAGGACGACAGCGGCGACAAGTCGCCCGTGCAGCACAACAGCATCACCTCGATCCGCAACAACCTGCCAGGCCCACCGCCGGGAAGCCCGAGCCACAAAAAACAAAAGTCACTGTCCCCGCTGAGAAACGAAGTGGGGCCCAATTCCGCCTCGCCGCCGCCGTCCCAACAGCCGGATAAGGGCAAGGCCAAGGAGCGTGACAGCTCGGTCGCTTCCTCCAAGCACTCGGCGAGCTCGGCGTACCCCCCGCCGAGCGAGTATCTAGGCAGCAGGACGTCGGGCACCATCGGCGCGTCGAGACCTCCAACCCCGCCCAAGCCCGTCGCAAAACTGTTTGTCATCTGTTGTCGCTGCAAGGTGTGTATCACTCCCACCCATTTTGACTCGAGCGATGGCTGATGATCTTAGTACTGGCACGACCTTCCGAGCACGATGTATCGCGGTATGGTCGAGAATGGCGGTGCGACAAGGTGTCCGTATTGCCTGCACGGGATGGAAACGGCCTGTTGCTCTGGGTAAGTTTTTTTTTTCCGCCCCGGGTTGCGGGACTCTGTTGCGATTTGCCTTGACTGACGTACCCTTTGCGCTACAGATACACGTGCGTGGTGTATTTGCACCAGCGCCACCACTAAACAACGGGATCAGATGAGCCGGTGATTGGATGTGGGCGATTTTTTGCTTTTTGCTTCGGAACATTAATGAAGGTTTTCTTTTGATAGAGGTTAAGGGTTGGGATATGCAAACGGTATCTATACTGAGGAAGATGGCGGGGGGCCGAGGTATCGTTATTTTTTGCACGTTGACGATGCACGGGATCATGCGGTATCGCGGCAGCATTTCTGCGTGGGGACAACATTGTGATGATTTGGCTTTTTACTTTTCTTTTTCTTTTTTTTCTTCTTCTCTGTGCTTCTCGATTTGGCGGGCGTTTGCGGAAGGGATAAGGGTTGTGGGGGCTTGGGGGGAGGTCTAGATCTCGGCTACGCAGGGCAATGGATACGATCCGCACATGGCGAGATGGTCATATCGTGAAATCATCGACAGCCTCGCGTGTTTCGACGCAGAACGGAGAGTCGAGAGCTCTGGAAACCAGCTGGAGGGCATATGGTAGCGTACATTTTTTTTGGCGGCGAGCTCACTACGTAGGTTCCACAACCAGCGCACAGATTGCGGGAAGCTTGTCTGTCAGCTGCAGGGCACGCACTATGACGCAGCCCCGCCGGAGCCTTTGGGCCTGGGCACGACGCCGTTCCGATGTATTCTCTGTACTTAAACCCGCCCGCACTCCCCCGGGAGGGGCAGAGTAGAGAATAGAGCAGTTGCACGGGTCCGGTCAGGTACTCCCTCCTCCATCGTCGCCATGTCTCGTCTACGCAAACTCTTTGGCTACGGCAGGACCGACAACAACAGCAACGGCTTCCACCCGGACCGGCCGCCGCCAGAGCCGTATCCGGCGCCCAATCCGTACCAGCCCAGCAGCCCGACGGGCGCACGCAGCGAGAAGCCGCCGCAGTATCCGCCTCCGCCGTTCGAGCCGCTGCCGGACGGCGACGACGAGCTTCCGCCGCCGAGCTTCCACGGCCTGCACCTGACGTCGCCGACGTCGAACGCGCCGTCGGAGCTGGCGGACGCGGCGTGGGCGTTCACGGACGCGAACGCGCTGGCGGCGCCGGCGCGGCTCACGGCGAGCGCGCTGGCGGCGATCGCGCGCGGCGACATCGGGCTGGCGCCGCCGCCGCCGAGCTTCCGCGGGCTGACGACGACGGCGACGACGACGGCGGGCATGAGCGGTGGCGGCGCGATCAACGTCGCGTCGGCGACGGGCTGCCGCGACTGCTGTCTCGTGTCGGCGCTGCCGCTGTATGCGGCCGGCTACCACTACCCGCCGCCGCTGCCCAGCGGCGGCGGCGGCGGCGCGCGCGAGATCTACTTTGAGGTCGCGGTCGAGCGTGTCCCCGCGGGCGCCGCCATCGCCATCGGCTTCGTCGCCCCGCCGTACCCGGGCTTCCGCCTGCCCGGCTGGAACCGCGGCAGCGTCGCCGTCCACGGCGACGACGGCCGCCGCTACTCCAACGATGCCTTCGGCGGCAAGGACTTTGTCCGTCCGTTCGCCGACGGCCAGACCGTCGGCCTCGGCATCTCCTTCGGCCCCGCCGGGAAGCGCGTCTGGTTCACGCGCGACGGCGCGCCCGAGGCCGCCTGGCGCCTCGACGAGCTCCGCGACAGCCGCGAGGAGAACGACCCGCTGCCCGGCCTCGACGGCGCCTGCGACGTCTACGCCGCCGTCGGCATCTGGGGTGGCGGCGTCAAGCTGCAGATCCGCTTCCACGGCGAGCGCGGGAAGGCGTGTTAGCGTTGAGGGGGGGTGTCGGTCGGTCGGTCGGTTTGCGGTCTGTCTGTTTTGTTGGTTTTCTTGCTCGAAATGTGGAATTGAAAATGCGAAATTGAAATGTCACCCGGCCATGACTGCGGCCAGACCAAGAAGCGAGCCGTCGATCGACGTGCAGGCAGGCATTGACTTGCGTACATAAACCGGGTGGCGCACGTTGTTTCGCTCGGAACGGGCTGGCACGACCCACCGAGACGGCGGGCATGAACTGCAGTGGCTGGGGGTGTCTCGGAGAGTTGGCTGCCGCTGTTGCTGGTGGGCGGCAGCAGTACTAGTTACATAGTAACTACGAGGAGTACATCCCGGAGACTCGAGGCTGCGGAGGATAGATAGTTATGTTTCTGCTTAGCTTCCCCGCCTCCTATATATACACATCTTCTACACACATCCATCATGCCCGAGCCGTTGATTGCCGGATCCTGGGGCCAGGCTGCGGGAAATAGTCTATGTAGGCTCCGTCCGAGCAATACGGAGGGCTATTCTGGGAGAGTCGCCCCCTGAGGCGCATCGCCCATTGGCCGACACGGGGGGCACTAGCCAGCCAAGCCCGCATTGATCAGCCACGCCCAGCACATCACGGACGTGCGGTCCGCCAGCGAGCAGCGTGCGCTCGTATCGCTGGCAGGGACGGGGCGGTATATAATGCCCTCCCGCCTGCCCGCAAGTTGCAGCAACACCACCACCGACAACACCCACTCACACGCCCGCACCCAGCCGCCATGAATCCGACGCAGCTGTTCCTGACGGCACTCCTGGGCGCGCTGCCCGTCGCGCCGGCACTGGCGGCGACGTGCGAGTTCACGACGCAGGAGATCCGGGCGACGCTGCCGGACGCGTTCTCGCTGCGCCTGCGCGCGCACCCGGCCTTCCCGCCGCCGTCCGCCGCCGCCTGGGATGGCGCCGCGCTGACGCTGGCGCCGTCGCGCACCGGCTTCAGCGTCGGCGTGCTCGCGCGCGGCAGCGTCCAGCCGCTGACGCTGACGGAGGGGACGCTCGCCGCAGCGAAGAACGGCAGGAGAGCCGTCGCCGTCACGCTCGAGCCCCGCGGCCGCCCGCGCTGGCTCCGGGTCGCGTTCAGCCGCGACACGCGCAGCCCGCGCAGGACCGAGTACGGCGCCGCCACGCTGTGCGTCGCCGGCGTCGCCGAGACGGTCGTCAGGCCCGTCGACGGGAGAGGTATGTTCGGCGTGCGGGCGAAGACGGTGCGGACGGACGGACGGCTGACGTGCGGACAGTCTTCTGCGTCGTGCCCGACGAGCAGACCGAGGGCGACTACTCCCTCTGGACCAAGTCTGCCGACCAGAACGACGAGTGCGTGCCCGTCGTCGCGGTGGTCCCGAAGCGGAAGTGAGAAGGGAGATGGCCGGAGAGGGGAGACTGTGCACGGGGCTGCTACTTAACTAGGCGCGCATGTGGTATATAAATTTTAATCTTGTAATGGGCCAGTGGCCAACTAGGGGACAAGGCGTGCTGCTGCTGTGGGGTTCCGAGTGATGCGTGTCGCACAGCACCCGATCGAAAACCCAGTCTGTCCCCGCCGTGAGATGCAAACTCACCACTTCCAACTTCCACCTTCCACCTTCCACCTTCCAACCTCAAACCTCCAACCTCCAACCTCCAACCTCCAACTCCCACTCCCACTCCCAACTCCCACGTCCAGCACCGGGCCGCGTCCGGTGGCATTGAGTTGGGCGCGCTATGTATTGTGGCCGTCCCAGCCAGCCTTCGCTGAGGACAGGGCCAAGCTGGCTAGACACCCATCCCCAGCCCCCTCGCATCGCCACATCCGGAGCTGCACATTACCGGCGCTCTACATCTGGTGGCTGGTGGCTGGTGGCTGGTGGCTGTGGCTGTGGCTGTGGCTGTGGCTGGCAATCCTGCTGCCCGCAGCGAGTGGGCCAGGGAACCAACATGCACAATGCCATGACCTTGACAGGTCGCTCGCTTGCAATCAACGATCAAACAGAAACAGTGGGAGTTCCGGTGTGTGTGTGTGGGTGTATGTTTGATGGCTTCGCTGCTGCATCCATCCATCGTTGTCTGGGATAGCTATCGATCTGCTAACTGGAAGGCATCTATGTACGCGGTCTACAGCTGCAACACCTCCACGCTCCCCTTCCGGGCCCGCTCCTCCGCCGCCAGATCGCGCCGCTTGGTGCAAATCCACGTCGAGGCGTACATGTTCACCCTGTGACCTCCCCCACAACACACTGTCAGCCCGGCTCGAGACGGCGAGGTGGACGGGAAACGTGCGTACCTGTCGATGCAGTGTCCCGGATTCCGAGTGCCCACGCGCTTCGCCGAGAATCCCTCCTCCTCAAATACCTTGGCGTACCACGGCGTGAGCCCCGCGCTGCGGAGCAGCACTCGCCCTCCGACCGTCATTGACGCGTTGAGCCGGCGGATCTGTGACCGCGCTTCGACGCCGTCGATATCGAACCAGTCCATGCTGTCCATGACCACCTGCGAATCCGTCAGCACGGGACTGGCGGAATGGAACGAGAGAGAGAGGCTACGGACCGCAACCGTCACCGTCCCGGGCTTCAGCCTGGCGAGCACCTCGTTGATCTCGTCCGTGTGGATCCGGACCCCCGAGAACGCGCCCGCCGCCGTGAGCTTCCTGTAGTGCCGCGGCTCCAGATACGCCGGGTGCGCGGACCGGCTATAGCGGCCCAGCAGACACAGCAGGTAGAAGTAGTTGTCCTTGCCGAGCAGACTGTTCTCGACCACCGGATCGAGCGTGTTGACCACGTATTCCCACATCGCATGGCCGCTGTCCCGGCCGCCGGCGGACCCGCTGCGCGCGAAGTAGTCCTCGAGGATCATGTTCCTCTGATTCGCGGGCACGCCGAGAGCCTTCCACAAGAACCGCTCGTTGCCGACGATGCCCCAGGAGACCCACCAGCTGAGAATCACGGGCCGCAGCTTCGTCCGCCAGACCTCGAGCTGTTCGTTGAGCGTGGCGGCATCGCACATCCGGCGCACGTCCGCGGCCACGCCGAAGACGCGGAACAGCCACTTCGTCGCGCGCAACGCGATCCCGGACTGGCCGGTTTCGTACAGGCCCCCGGCGGAAGAGAACACGGCGGCCCGGTCGAGCCAGAACTGGAACGCCTGCGAGCTCAGGTGCGGTGAGAGCGCCGACAGCAGCAGTTCCCGGAACCCGGGGTGGCGGCCCTCGCCAAAGATGCTCCAGATGTCGTCGTACGGCAGCGCGGCCGAGAAGCACGCGAGCTTCAGCTCGAGCAGGTGGTTCTGCGACGGATTGAGGTCGACGGCGTGCACGCGCTTGGGTGCCGCCTCGCAGATGTACGAGAGAAGGTTGTCGCCCGCCGAGGTGATCGCCAGGACCACGTCGTCGGACGTGAGTTTGAGCAGTCGGAGGTCCACCCGCGCGTCCTCCCAGGTGAAGGCGTAGATGTAGGAGGCGTTGAACTGCGTGTGTTTCGGGAGGAGCTCGTCGTAGTAGATTCTGAAGTGGTGGTTTTGGTAGAAGAACGAAGGGAGAGGGAGTCCGACCGAGAGGTTCAAGACCGCCGCCTCGAAGCCCTTGGAGCGGAGCTGGAGGGCGGCGGTGGTGTTGGCTGCAGAGACGGCGTCTTTGCGGGCTTCCTCGTGGCGCACCGGCGAGAGGTACGGCGAGTTGGTGGCAGCAGCATCGATCTCGGCCAGGACATCGGAGCTGGGGAAGGCGGTTTTGGGACATCCAACCCAGACGTAGTACGGGATGCCGCCAAGAAGGACGTTCCTGCAACTCGTCGTCAGTCTCGTTACCGCAACACGGGACTCCAGACGGAGGCAGCTACCTCTCGTTCGCACTCAGGACGGTTCCGAATCGGTATTCCAGGTAGTCCCGGCGGCCCTCGTCGAGGTTGACTCGGTCGAACTCGAACCAGATTCGCCAGAACTGTCGCGAGAACCAGTTCACGCCCCTCCCGGCGATGCCACCGGCATACGTGTTCTTGGAGCTAGCGTTCGCCGAGGACTGCACGTAGAAATCGGCGACGCTGATGATACCGACTGGCGAGAGGAGGTTCGTCAACGAGTCGATCACGGAGTAGTAGCTATGTAGGTGGTCGCGGAAGCTCTGTCAGTACTGCCACATACTCTCTCACATCTCCAGGTTGGATGGATGCGTACTCCGGGATCATGCTCAGAGAGTAGCTCATGGTGATCCAGTCCGCCTTCCGTGCGGCCGTCCCGTTTTCTGTGTCCAGGCGGAATGACCGCGCATCCATGCAGAGGATGTGGACGTTCTGCCAGCCGAGCTTCTCGAAGCGTTCGCGCGCCACGGCGCACAGGCTGGGCGAGAAATCGACGAGGTAGACGTCGGAAAAGCTGTCCTGGACCGAGATGTGCTTGTCGAGCTGCTCGATGTTCCAGCCGGTGCCGCCGCCGATCTGAACCGGTCAGCTCTGCGGAGGGAGAGGGACCAGGGGCCACAAAAAAAATGCAGTACTGCTCTTGAGGACAACGCACATCGACCCAGACTCTTCTCCGGAAGCCTTCGCGCTTGTTCTTCAGGCGCAACTGTGCAGCCGCCAGCGCCAACATCTCCTCGCGGCCGCGCAGCAGGATCGCGCGGGTCGAGTCGTATATCGCCGCCTGGCCCTTGTAGAAGCTTTCGAGGGCATCCTGCTGTCCGCCGGCCGAGCCCTTTTCCGGGGAGGAGCCGGCGATGGGCTTGAAGAAGCAGTTGTAGGCAAAGATGGCGTACGGGCCGCCGTAGCACGCAAGGACGCAGGCCGATACGGAAGAAACGAACAAGATCCCGCCGAGGAGGACAGGGCCGATCTCGAATGGGATAAAAGGCATTGCCGCGGGCATGGTATAACTGCGGAGTGTGCAGGACCGACTCCACGTCGTGAGCTCCAAGCCAAACGCCGCAGGGACCCGTGAAGCTTTATTGTTCCCGACAGCGTTCCTGCGCCTCCCCCGCTCCAAATCCGACGCTCGACGTGCGGGGCATATCGATAACTAGCTTGCCTGCTCCGGGTCGGCAACCCCCCGCCTGACCAACGGCCGCCGCAACTTCTGCCAGGTATGGAAGCCGCAATTGCGCCGTCGGACGCCCATCCCAGCAGATAGCGATCCTCCGTTGCGTCGCCGGTTCTCGCGTCGGGAGGCGCACACGTAGAGTGATTCGAGTGCTCCGTTGCGGACGTCGAAGCGGCCAATCAGAAGCGAGGTCCCCAGCATGGGCAACGCAGGGTACTCGATAGACGAGCCAATGGGCGGCCGCGGCTCCGGGGCGTGTGGCGGGGGGGAACAAGAAACAACTGCTGCGACCGCCGTCAGCGCCGCGCCCCGTGAAGTATCGATTGGATGTCGCCAGGGATGAGGCTGCGTCCGGACAAGACGTTGGCGCGAGCCCTGCGTTGGCAATGACGATCAGGGACTGAGTCGAGCAGATATCTATAATTCTGGCGGTCGCAGCGATCGCGAGAACGGACTGCAGTTCTCGTTGTAGCCCGCGTTGACGCCGGCCATCCACCGAGCTTGCTGTGGCCTGGCCGAATCAGTGGCCTCCGCTTTGTCCACGCACCACCATCTGTCGATCCGCTCCGCTAGGAGGAAACAAGATGTTCCCTCAACCCGAGCAGTTTTTTTGGTTTCCTTGGTTCACCCATTGACCGCCGGATCGGGTGGGTTCCAGCATCCGAGTGAGCGACAGCGAAAGCACAATGCACACAGTCGAACGATCCATATCAGAGAATTCTTCCTACAAGAGGTCTCCTAGCGTTCGGAAAAATTCGTACGGGGTTCTGCTATAGAGACTAGGTACATAGGTAGTCTGTTCGTGAGACACCCCGACATCACGGCAGAACCGGATATCAGCCAAAGAAAGGAGATGTGTGACCATGCAGCCATATATGAAACCTCCATGGCACAAGGCCCAAGCTGCTTCAGATAGAGATGGGGGAGAGAAAATATCCGGGAAAGGTGATCCGTTTGCATTGAGACAAACAAAAACCTCCCAAGCCCCCCCACCCGAGGTTTGTATGAGGGCACCAGATATCACTCGATGTCAACGCCATGCTGGAACTTTCTCTATGATAGTTTTTCCCGGACCCGGCGTTCTTATGTGGAGCGGTACACAGAACCTGCCGTCAGAGACGACTGCCCCCGCTGCCGAGCGTGTCATTCCACCCTACTGGGAACGATTCCGACGAGCGGCCTTGCTTTTGCCGCGGATTCTCCGTGCAATAAGTCACCACCCAGCCTCCCCCCCCTCCCCACCACACCCTCCTTCCAGGCCCCATCCCGCCGGAAAAACATGCAAGAACTTACAAGACTCGTTTGCCTATTCCAGCGCTGTGCTCACTTCCACCTTCTAGCTGGCCGCCCTGCCAATACCGGGTCTGCTGTCGTGGTTAAAATCAGACCGCCCAATAGTTAGCTGGTCGAACTGGGAACAGTCGGGGGATGAGCTTGTTCGCAGTTCAGTTGGGAACGACCGGAGCCGATCACTGTCAGTGCCCAGCGAGTGGCGGTGATCCGTAAGTATCATTTCACTCAAAGAGCCGCTGTACCTCAGCGGACATGGCTGGAATAGACAGGACATCAAGTACCATTCGGCTCAAGTTGGGAAACCGTTGCTGCTGACGTGGTTCCAGCCACTATCCAATTTGCAGCTTCTCCGTTGATGTACCTGCACACGGCGCCTGCAAGTGCGGTCAATAAAGGCTATTCTGTCCAATCGCTCTGCGCCCGGGAAGTTTAAATCTCTTGCATTGCAACAGCCGATGCCCCCTCCCCCCCCCCAAAAAAAAAGTGCCGCCCCGCAAACAGACAAACTTTCAAACATGCAAATCCAGTACACGCTCGATGGCTACTAATATATTCGCCCCTTGTATCCCATCAATACCAAACGAGTGCCCCTCCCAATACGCCTAACTGCCTTTCAGTGGCTGAAATTAGGGAATTTTCTGCCGGGTGGACCATCGTCGGAGAGGTTGCTGTTCCCCCCTTGATACCGCACTTGAGCCAAAGCATTTAGACGCTGTCGTTGGGCTCTGGGTCGACGACACATATAGGGTTCGGATCCGGGCGGAGACGACTGCGGACACATGGCGGTTCGCCTTGAGTTTAAACCCTCCAGGCTGGACGAGATTTGAGTCTGGGGCGGATGTAAGTCATCCCTCAATTTTGGTGGTGCACTCGAGCATGATTTCCAGCGGGTTCGTTTGATTAAAGAATTACATAGCAATACCGGAAGTTATATCTATGTACATAGGACCGATGAGCTTCAGATTACCTGTGCTTCCTCTTCTCCTCGGCTCCGCTTTCTCCTGCCGGCCGATAGTTCGCCCGTAATCTGGCCGGAAACAAGATGGGGCCTTATAGACCACAGGCCACCATACCTTCCCCGACTTGGTCTTTAGTCCTGAGGTGAACAGCCGCAGCTCAAGCTCCGGATGAGACCTGTTACCGCTGCGGACTCGGTTTGCCGAGACACAAACCGCATGCCCAATACTCGATTTAGTTCTCGAGAATCAGTTCACCGTAGCTCCAGACCCCTAAGGGTTTAGCCCTTCTCCTCGAATTAATAGTCGCGGAGAGCCCACCACCAACTGGATTAGACTCTCCCGATGGCATTGCGCTCCTTGGAGTCTCTGTGATGGGAGGTGGTGTGATATTGGGAGTCTCACGGGGTACGGTATAAGGCAAGAAGCTGTAGTTGTAGTTTACACGGGAGGGCTGGTGGCTAGCAGCCAAGCTCTAAGCCCTACATCACATGCACAACTGACAGTTCACTCAGTTCGCCGCTTGGCAGTCTGGTTTCGCTATCCTCAAGGTAGGAGCCGGCCAAAAAACCATCGAACCACGCTTCCTCGGCTGCCATCCTGTCTCTGGCGATCTGCTCCTGGGTTCCCTTCCCTGGCCTGTCTACAATCCGGCGCATTTTTTTCCGACTGGATGCCTCAACCGTATCATAGGCAGGTGCCCGAGACCAGTTATGGGCGGTCCCTCTCGTTCGTCCTGAGCACCAGGCGGAGGAGAGGATGTGGGTACTCCAATTACTGGTCCCTGCCTGTAAGGTGACCGCCACCGCTCTGCCTGCCACAACTGTACGGTGAATGCGTGTATTGGTGCATACTGTAGAAGTGATGCGTTAATTCGCTAGTCGGAGGCAGGCAGGTAGTGTATAGATACTTGGGAGGCAGATGGCACGCGAGCGTAAACAAAACAAAGCAAGTCTGTCGTCTATCTCTTCGTGACTGCAGTTACACACGAGCATGTGACCGAAACAAAAAACAACGCCAAGGCACTCCTCCAAAGTATGCGAAAGAAACGAACCAAATGGATAAAGTAAAAACCCCCGTAAACAGATGCCAGTGCGTATACAGCTCATAGATACAGTTCTATCACATTCGATCTCCCATATTCACGGTCCCGCCTCGGCATCCTCGACCGCATCCTCGCGCCTTACTGCCTCGTCCACATTAACGACAATCTCAACCAGCGCAGATATTCCCGACCTCTTCATGCGGTCCATAATCTTGCCGTCCTCGCCGCCGCTGACTCGTGCGATCCAAACCCTGACACCACGGCTGACGTATCCGGCAACAAGTTCCTTGACGACTTGCGCACCGCTGCCGTCGATGCTCGCCACGCCTGCGATATCGAACACAACGCCTCTCACACCCTGCTTGAGTCTCGGAAGGGAGGGGTGGGCACGGCTATCGCCGTAGCGGTCGATGCGCCACAGCCGTCGCGCCAGATCGCCGGCGTTCGCGAACGTGAGAGATTCCCGGATCTTTATGACGAGGATGTTCGGCGTTTGCTCGACGCTGGGAGAGTCCTCGATGGGCTTCCAGCCTCCCATGACGGGGTCACGTCCAAGGATCTGGATGCGTGCGCGCGTCGAATGCTTGATCACCGTGATGAGGGAGATGCCGACGCCTACGGCGATACCAGTCGAAATGGACCAGACTAGCGTCGTCAGAAACACCAATGCCATCGTCGCCAGGTCGGAGTATGCGTGGATCTTGACGAAGAAAAGGATATCGTGTGGAGCTTCTTCCAAAAGCGAAACGCCGACCACGGAGATCATGGCGCAGAGCACGCCGCGAGGAAGGTAGTAGAAATAAGGGAGAACGAAGTATATGCATAGGATGGTGCAGATCGACAAGACGATCGAGGACACTGGAGTACGACCGCCAGTGGCTTTGTTGACCTTCGATCTTCCGTAGCCGCCAAATGCGGGCAGAGCATTGAAGCAACCTCCAAGGACATTAGCAGCTCCGAGACAGATCAGTTCGCGGTTGGAAGAGATGGAAACGTCAAAGTTTGTTCCCAGAGCTTTTGCAGCTACCACGGATTCGAAGAAGCCGAGAACCGAAATCAGAAATGAGGTCGAAAATGCTTCTTTGGCATAGTTCAGGTGCGCGACCTGAACAGGAAACTCGAACTTGAAAGGTTTGCCACCACTGACTTCGATCTTGCCGAGGATCTCGAGGCCTTGCTGATCCCACCGGAAGATCGAGGTGAGGACAGCTCCCAACACCACCACGAGGAAGCGATCAGGCAGAAAGTGTATCCATGGATGGCGTGGGGCGATGCGTTGCTTTAGGACTCGCCCTAGCATAATCACTGCGAACGAGGAGCCGGCAACGGCAAAGGTGAGCATGTGCGTGTGTGATAAATTCCTGAGTAGCCAGAATAGCTTTGTGAGGGTTGAAGCATGAATGATGTGTTCGTCTTTCGCAAGTAGGACGAGTCCCATCTCCGGCTGATCCCATTAGTTGGTTGTTGGTGTTCGCAAACATGGGGGGCGGATTGTACCAAAAGCTGATCCACAAAGATCACGAAACCGACACCGGAGATAAAACCTCGCAATAAGGGCCTGCTCAATACAGAATCCAGAAAGCCCAACCTTAGGATACCAGCAACGAGTGCAATCGCACCCGCTGTGGCCGTGATTGTAGCCTTAATCCGTCAGTACAGACCGTATCCTGCAAGACTCATCCACACTAACCGCAAGCCGAGCATTCTGGAAATCGCTGCCTTCTCCACCATCGTCATCGAACGCCGGACTGTGATGTGCGTTCATCGCTCGTATGGCGTTGCCCATCAGCAACGACCCGGCGGCCTCTGGACCCACGGCCATCGTCGGGCATGATCCCAGTAGCGCGTAGACGAACGGCTGTACCGCAAACCCATAGAGGCCGTGTATCGCGGGGAGGTGCGCCAAATTCGCAGAAAGAGATAGTGCCATCGGAATATAAATACTCGCCAAGGTAACTATAATCCCCCGCCGCTGTTAGCTCACGATACCCACCAGAGCTGATAAACAGCACAGAAAACTCACTCCCAGCTGCAACATCGCCCATGAAGAAGCTCCATTGATACTTCTGCACCCATGCGATACACGGAATGTAGTAGCTCAGGTACATGAGCCACGGACGCTTCACGCCCGCCTCTTCCGCAAGCACCGTCGTAGTCGTTGCACGCTGCAACCAGCTCCGCTTTGGCGCCGAGCCTCCGCCTCCCGAGCGAACGGAATCGTCTGACGATGCCGGACGGGAGCCTATAGGCGTGAAAGTGCCGTTGTCAGAAGCATTGTCGTTGAGCTCTTGAAGCAATCGTGCTCGCGGATCGGCCGCACGGTGGTGGGGTTTCGACGCCGCCGCCGAAGGGTTTTTGGAGCTGCCGGGCCACGACATGGTGAGCCGGGGGAGAGAGACGAGACAAAAGAGTGGTTCCTATCGACTTCGGGTGAAGCACATGAGGTGTCGACGTTGCGGTTGCAGTTGCATTTGAGCGGAGGCTGGTGTGAAGTAGGCAGGAGTCCATGAGGGCTGCAGTGCAGATGACCAAAAGTACGGTGGTGACCGACCCGCCGCCTGCAAATCGCGCGCATGTCATCCCTGTAAAGGTGTCGCAACCTGCATGAACCGCCGCCTACAGAGTCCTAAATGCGGCCACTCGTAAGGCAAAAGCGGGAATGGCGATAGCACATGACCAGGGAAGGGCAACAGATGGCCGAACTGTTTGCAGTAACTAAACGTCAGAGAACTCAATCAGCCACACGATAGCTATCGTTTGGTGTCCGACAGCATGGGGATTCCCACATGTGGTGTACATTGGCACTGCGGTTTCCTCGCAAATTCCGCACAATTACGTAACCTACTTTTTTTTTCGTCATTCATCCCATGTGATCATTACGTAGCCTACTGCATACCTGGCCGAATGACCAGTGAGCACAACCTGCGAACACCAACGAAGAGTGACCAGCTGTGAGCAAAATGTAGACCAAGACTCAATCAACCTACTACGGTCCGTCGTCTTGGAATGACCGAGGCGCCCTGCTTGTGACAGGTTAAAGATCAGTGGGGTGGACCGGCTATCCGCTCCTCTTGACTCTTGCTACACGGTGTGGGCGGTATCACAACAAGCATTAATTTGCGAATAACCGTTTCGGCTGTAACCACTACCAATGAGGGGCGGATCAGAGCACTGGAACTTATGTTTTATTTACTCACTCCACTCACATGCGACCTAGATAGATCATGGCACACCCAAAATCCGTTTCCCGAACTACGCTGGAACTGTTCGCGTGAAACTTTTAGTGTCGCTAAGGATGACGATAATTGGCTGTTGAGTTTTTAGCAGTTGGAAAGTTCCAGCGGTCTAAACGACAGAAGCAGTTTAGCTGGCTGCGCTACTTTAAATGCAAGTATGTACAGTGCGGGCATATGAGTACATAATTACATACCTTGTACACATCCACAACGCCCGGTCTGACTTCTATTCCAAATCCTCTCCACTACCTCCTCTTAACCCCCACTGAATAGTATCCGCTCATTTCCAGTCCCAGCAGGAGCATGCCTAACAAATTCGCCTCTTCTTTATACCCGGTTCCAAACGTTCCATCCACGGCTCCCCTGCGTCCCTCGAGATCCTTCCGTCCGTCTCCATACCCTCGCTTCTCGCTCAGTCCGCGACATACGCTGATAAAGATTCCTACTCTCCGCTTAAAACTTCGGTACAGCCGCTCTGTTTCGTTTCCACCGGTATTGTCTTCCTCAAATGCCAGGCCGCCGACGGTGGGGGTGGAGGGAGAAGGCGGTACGTCCTGCCCTGTGGCCTTGAGGTGAGAAATTCGGGCAAATTGCAGGATGATCGCGAAGATTTCGTCGACAATTTTCATAACCGGCTGCTGTCGCTTGCGGCTGAGAGTGGCGAACATAATTCTGTCGAGGGTACTCTCATGACATGCGCGAAGACGGTCAAGCGATTCGTCTTCAACTGCGCCTCCGCGGCCAGAGTCGAGATCTCTTTCGAGATCTCGCAGCTTGCTTTCAAAGCGCCGCCAGGTCGTGCCAATGCCAGATTCCAGCATGTAGCTAGCGAGGGTAGTGACGAAATGGCGGGCTTCGACCCCAAATTTGCGGGAGATGGGATCAATGGGCGACCATTTGGTGGAGCGAGAGTTGGCGTCAAGCCAAAGTGTATTTACTACGAAGACCATGCGGAGAACCCGTAGGAGAAGCTTGAATATTCGGTCGTATCTGTACATAGCAGTAGGCGTGATGACTGCCTCGAGTGGGGAAGGGGGCTTGTATTCAAGTCGGAGAAAGTCCAGTGCTGAAATCCCGTTCGGGTTCATGCATGCTTCCAGCTCCTCATCGCTCATCTCCCTAACCGCAAAAGATAGTCCACCGGGCAGCTCTCCCGTCTTACCGACCGAGTGAACTCCGACTTCGCGAGAGAAGCTTTCGGTAAGCACATCCATCAATGCCAGTCTGAGTTCGGATGATGCAGGTGGCCAAGTATCACGACTGCCAAGTTTGAGCCCCATTGTTCCACCAGTTCTTTGCACCCCCGCTTGACGCTCGGTGGTGTCGAGGTCGGCATCAAAAAGGGCATGTGCGAGGCGGGACGAGAATACGCCATCTCCGAAGAGCTGGAAGCGGCGGAGAAGTAGCAGATGCTGTCGTATCTTGTGTTCTTTGAAAAACATCCGTAGACATGCCTTGTTGATGAGACGGGCCTGGACTGAGAATATGTTGGAGAATGACAGGATGGGCGTAATGGAAAGTGGCGGTGCAAAGGTAGTTAGTTGCAATGATTCAGGATCTCCACGCGTAAGATAGAGTACCATCGTTGCTAAAGGGTCTTGCGAATTGGCTTCGATGGATGGAAGATTGCGGTTCATGGTTTCCATGGACGCAGCAAGCGTTTCACACATCTGTTCCTTGGACCTACCAAAGATTTCGAAGGAGTATCCGCTTGGGGCGGTGGTGTCCGCAGAGTCAACATCCATGAGGTCCTCTTCATCATCTTTCGAGAAAATCGATTTTTGCGCCAAAGTGTATTTATGGATCGCAGCACGAAGATCTCGCTCATACGCCTGCGCTTGCGTTTGGAGGCTGGCATCTTGTCAGCGCTGCGCAATCCTAGGTAACTCATTCACTCAACCTACTCTTCCAGATCCTGCCAGGAAAACTTCCAATGCAACCTTGGTACGGCCGCACTTTTTGCAATAGCTGGAGTAGAAAGTGGATGTTTGGGATGGAATTTCTCCAGATATCTCAAACTCCTACCAATCTCGAAGACCATTTCTGCGTTCTCTGCACTGATGAACGACGGCACCTGGGATTTCTCAAAGATGTAGTTCTTTATGGTCTTCTCCTTTCCAGTCTCATCGAGTTCCGAGGTTTCCTCGACACCGACGAACTCGCCGGTGCGAACCAGGACCGCAATGCCGAGACCACCCGGTCCCTCATCCAGGCCGATCCATTGCTCAACAAATTCCAGCCACGGTTTTGTAGTCCTTGCCAGTGTCTCCACGAGCAAAGGCTTCAGCCATCCGGTTCTATGTTGTTGCTGCTGAACGGCATCGAAGAGTCGCGACAGTAATTCGGAGTCATTTCTCGAACCTTCCGTAGCTTGGGTAAGCCGCACGAACGTGTCGACAATAAGAGCAGGCTCGCGTATCAGCGAATGCAGATGTAGTACACTCCGTATCGAACGGCGGGATGTAGATAGGCGTTTCTGGATCGATTCTGTGATAGTGGTAGTGCATTGTGCCAATGCGATCAACGCTGGACTAAAGTAACTACCTGCTGTATTAGTCCATGAGCATTGATGTCATCCGAAAAACACACCTTGAACCTTGGTACGCTGCATGGGCAAACCGTTCCAGTTTCTTGACGTTGGTTCCACACTCCGCAAACGCGTCGATGATACTCTCTATCGTCCCCGCCGTACATCCCGAGATCCGCAGCTTCTCCTTCACAGGGGCGAACGTTTGACTTGTCCTGTCATACCTAAACAGCACAGAGCTGCGTCCCAGTCCCAGATGTAGTAAACAATCGCAAAATACCGCCGTAGCAACCACTGTCCCCTCCTCGCCGCCCTCCATCAATGCTGCATCCAGCACTCCAGGCCCCTCCTCCGTAATGAGCCCATTAACCGGTACGTTTCCCCCTTCGACCAAGAACGAATCCCACGTGTAAAACCTCGGTTTCTCCGGCGGTATCGCCGTATCCGGATCCAGCCAGATATCCATCCCCCCGCCGGCCCCATCGGAGCCCATATCCGAGAACACATTATCATCGTCGACGGTGGTAGGATCACTCAAGAACGAGTCGTCGTCTGGGGGGGGTACGGGCCATATGCTGGACCCGAAATTCGGTACGAGTTGAGGGAGCTTGAGCTCTGAAGGCATGTGAAAGACCGTCGCATCGCTTTTGCGCGGCGGCGTCACGGCTGGCGGGGGTGAGAAGTTGAAGGAGAACAGCGTGCTGGCTGCATCGGGGGCTTCGTTGCTGAGTGATGAGGCACGCCATAAATTAGGAATCACGAAGGGGTGACCTTCGGATTTAGTGCGTTCAGACTCGACTGTCGGGAAAAGGTGCGAGTAGTGCGACATTGTTGTGAGCATGAAGAGACGAGAGAAGACGCGAGGTAAATTAGTGCTTAAGGTGGTGGAGCCTCACAGGTCTAGTCACACGGAAGAGGTAACCCTGTAAGTTAGATGTGTCACTCGTTGGGATTTACAGAGGTACGTACTCTGCTGAGTGTGAGTAAAGCGGGAAGATTCAGAAGGAGGAAACATCATCGTTCCGAAGAGGTCAATATGCTCTGTCAATATGTTCGGCTTCAATTGCCCCCGACGAGGTCCGCCTCTAGCAAAATTTACCAGTCCATCCTATCTTTACGCAACAAGCGGTAACTATTACCAGAATCCCCTATTACCCAACATCGTAAGGAAAAAATCTCGTTCAAGTCCCAAATCCTAACTCCCCGCGCCAACAGATGACTTATTCACTTAGAAGCAGGCCCAGCGATCTTTTAGGCGTCCGCACAGCTCTCTCCTTCCTTCAGTTCCGTAGTGGTAGTGACTTCAGCGTAACTTTCACCCATCATACTGCCAGTCGATCCTTGCATCATCTGTGCCTGATGATTCTCCTCAGAGTCGTCACCACTGGCGTTCAGCTCCGTCTTTACCGCATCAAGGTAGCTGTCCCTCATGATGCTTCCAGCAGTTGACTCTTCCATCTCCTTTGGGGCTTCATCAGAATTACTGCTTCCAGTATTACTGTCACTCGTCTCCACCTTGACGGCATCGGCATAACTCTCCGCTTCCCTGATCTGGGCTACCGGCATCTCCGGTGGGATCTCCGCATAGCTGTCACTGATGGCAGTATGACTCTCCCCTTCATGCCCATGCACACTCGCGAAGCTTTCCGCGATCTCACTCCGTTCCAGATCAACGCTGAGATCCTCGACAACGAGATCCTCACTGACATCGCTATCGTCCTCCTGCTGCTGCCGCACAGGCAACTCACCGCCCTGCACCCATACCTTCGCTAGCTCGCCTTTAACGTGTTCCAAACGCTCCCGCATCTCTTCTACACCACGGACGCGCTCTCGGAGGGTTTCGAGTTCGCGCTCGACCTCGCCCCGTTCCTCCGCGCCGCCGATGCGCTCCATTGCCCAGCCGCCGTCGCCGTCGAGACTTAGTTGGAAGACGTGGTATTTCTTTAGGCTTGCGCGGGTTGAGAGCGTGACAAGGGTGATTCCTTTCGCTTTACAGACTTCGTAGAGGAGGCCCTCTACATCTGACGATACAGCACTGGTGGGTTCATCAAGGACCGCGAATGCAGGAAGGTGGTAAACGATCCTAGCGAGTGAGATGCGCTGTTTTTCGCCGCCGGAGAGGACGTCCTTCCATTCCTTCTTGGTATCCCACCCGCCTTCACGGCTCGGGAGGTAAGAAAGGCGTACTGCCTCTAGAACTGCAACGAGATCGTTGTCTGAGACGCCAGCAGCCCGCATGTCTGCCTCGGTGTGGGGGTAGATCACCTGGTCACGGAGGGTGCCCTGCGCAAGGTAAGGCTTTTGCGGGAGGAACATCACGCCTCCCATATCCGGGGTTACGGGTTCGCCTTTCAAGCTGGCGTTGGAGATGTTGCGGGGTCGAGAAACAAGGCCGCGATAGACGGGCCAGAGACCGGCGATAAGGCGCGCGATCGAGGATTTCCCCGCACCGTTAGGTCCAGAGATAAGGAGGTGGTCGCCGGGGCGGATGAGGAGGTCCACTTCTTCGACAATCTCCTCGCCGCCACGGGGCCACATCGCTGGGGCTACGATAGGTACGCCCTCAAGACGGATACCGGTGAAACCTGTGTGGAGCGTGCCTTGGATATCTGTAAGGGAGAAGAGCTCCGGGCGGGTGGAAGAGTAGGAGTGCGAGTGGACACGGTGCAACGTTGATATAAGGGAGTACACTCGACTGGTATAGCCAGCCAGCTCTGATAGATCCTTGATCGAGTACATCATCCTTCCCCCCGCATCGGCGAGGGAAAGCATGAGCCTCTTATTGGTGATAAATGCCTTCATCCGATCTTGCTCGCGGCCGCCGCTGCCAGAAGATGGAGCACCAAGTTCAAGCAAACCTCCAAGACCACCCCACGCGGGGAGAAATATCGGGAGTGAAGTGACCAGATACCCAAATGCCGACCAGGAGTACTTGAGGACAAAGTCCTCGAGCATATTATAGCGGATTTTCATCTAGAGAATGTAAGCATTTTGAAGACACGCGACGGCACCAAGGATGCAGATGTACCCCGTATATCCTCTCCATGAGTTGTTTGAGCTCCTTAAACCCCTTATCAAGGAACCCTCGTTCCATATCAGAGCCTCCATAAAATGCAATTTCCTCAGCATTGGTGATGATGCGCGAATGCAACCCCCGCAACTCGCCTTCGCGTCGTCCCTGGGTAGCGGCGAGCTTTCCAAATGGCGGGCTGAGTTTCCGGAGCATCCACGCGCTGCCAATGTAATTCACCATGATTCCCGCAAAGGCCAACGGTCCAAGCGAGCGGTAAAGTTGGTAGTTAAACACGCAAAGATCCAGGAATGGCTTTCCGAGCGAAGAGTATAGCGCTGCGGCATTATCGCAGAATAAGGGAAGGTCGGAGGTTATGAATTGATCTGCGCCGCCGCCAACAAGACCTCCATCGAGGTTTTGGACCTTGTAGTATCCCAGGCTGTCGTTCAAGTAGAGATCGTGGATATACCGTGTTAATCGGGTGCGGAAGGCTATGGAGATTTTCGCCTGGAGGTATTTGATCTGATTGAAGTCAGCACAAAAGCCAGCCATACCATGGCCACGAGAACCCACCATTGCGTTACAGTAAACCGCCGGTCCGCCAACACCCAGCCACTTGACGATCCCCCATGAGAAGGATTTCCCATTACCCGCAACAAGATCGCGGACGATCTCACCATCCAGCCGCGCAACCACCAAGGAAAGATATGTCCGTGTGACCAAAAATATTGTGTGCAGAAGCAACAAAAAGCTCTCTTTACTCGTCAGCCTCGGAATCATGATACTGAGCAGACTCAACAGTTGATGCAAGAACGCCAGATTCAAACCCGGCTTGGTGTTCATCGGTGGCGCCTCCCCTACGGCGCCAGCACGCTTGAAGTTTCGGCCGCCCGGCGGCTCGAGGAATAATCGTCTGTGCGCATCGAACGTGGTTCCTTTGGTAGGCTTGAGGGTGACCTTGGCTGTCTTTTTTTTGTATGGGACGTAGATCACTCGAGTTCCTGTAACAAACGGTTACCATCTAGACATCCCACCAGCTGTCGGGAGGAACACGCACCATCCGTGAGCTTTACAGCCGAGTTCCTGCGCACAAGAGTTTGTCCTTGCCGCTCATCGGCCGACTTCTGCGCTCGTCTCCGCTTATCGTAGAATGCCCCTAGAACGGTACAGAATACAGCCGCAATGAGCACTCGCGAGTATTTTGGCGCGATTCGTAAGAGCTTTAGGTACTGCTGTAGCAGGGACGAGAGCTCCGGGCGGAGAGTAGATTGGTTCGCCATGGAGTCGGTGTGTTATGACGGCAAAGGTGCATGTGAGGAGGCAGGACCAGTTGTTGAAGGCCAGCACTGAAGGTGGTGTTGAAGATAGGTGGTTTAACCGTACGTATGTATGCGCCTGATCGAGATCTTGGTCTGGGAGGTGTCAGTTCTCGCCAAGGGTGTTCGTTCCACGCACGTCGCAGTGTCGACTCGCTCCAGTTGAAGTCTGGGAAGGAGAATCCGGGAAAGAAGACCGAGTCCTTACAAATAATAGGCACAGGCACTGTCTATCACGGGCGCAGTTTGTGATGCGTTCGGGTTCCTCGGCATGTGAAACCGCAACCATGACATCAGCTTGGCAAGCTGCCTTCCAGTGCTCATCACCTGACGCAGGTCTTAACATATTTCATGATAGGTGTTTGGTTGGTCTCACACGACCACCTTCTGAAAAATTTCAGCCTTGTCTAATTGAGATTTTCCTATGAGGCAAGGCCGCCATGCAAACACCCAGTGGGTTGGAATCCAAGTGATGACCGCTTGCTTCGCCGCTGTTTCCTTCGTTGTAGCGATGGGCCCACAGCTAGCGTTCTTGGCAACGTAATACGATGTGATCGAGAGGCTTCAGCCAGGCAATCGCGAAAACCACACCTCAAATCCCCACCACAAACCACCAAATCCTCTGCCCACAACAGCACCCACCTCCGCCAGCCACCATGCGTTCTTCCGTTCTCCGCGCCACTCGCCAGCAATCGCTAGCCGGATTCCGGCGCTACGCCTCTACATCGACCTCGTCGAACGCTGCCACGCAGGCGCAGGCCGGTGCCGCAAAAGCCCAGGAAGCCGCTACCAAGTACGCGGGTAAAGCTATGGCGGTCCTCGGAAAGTCCGGTGATTTGTTCGCAAGGCTCGCCTCGAAGACTGGTGGTCGGACTGGAAAAATGTTGAAGAATTTGGAGGGTGTGTTGCTTTCCTCTTCGCTTTCTATCCGCTGGAGCGGGATCGCCGGGCAAAGGAAAACATCCCAACTGACTGTCCGGACAAACTCTAGCCGCTATCCCCCCCACCATCTATTACTCCAAGGTTGCATTCGAGGTCTCCAAGATCGTCTTCCGTGGACAGAAGATGACGCCTCCGTATGTTTCTTTCCCGCACATTATCTCGGAACATTACTGACTCACAATCGCAGTGATTTGGGTACCTTCAAGTCCAGCTTCAAGTCGCTCCTCAACCTTGCCATCCTTAATGCTTTTGCGCGCAACGCCATACAGAGCGTGCGCTCTGCCAACACCAAAGACCTTGCCTTCGTCGGTGTGCTAAGTGCGGAGGTCTTGGGCTTCTTCACCATCGGCGAGATCATTGGAAGGCGGAAGTTGGTCGGATACCGGGGCAAGGTTGATGCTCACCACTAAGCGGGTGTGCGTTCTGAGCTTGCAAATGCGAAGATGTTTGTAGGTTTGGCTGGGTGGGGATGTATAAAAGTTGCTGCGTGTGATTGTGTGGTCTCCATCTTTGTGTTGTTTCGCGGGATGCGTAGTGCGGCGGTATTTACGGCTTGTACAGCTTCAAGCAATAGATCTTGCTTCCGGGTTGGGTTTCGGTTTGTTATTTATGACTGAGTGGGATAGAGCATCAATTGGCATATTGCGTCTTGTGCTAGAAACTTGACATGGTACCCTACAGTCCTCCATTAAGGGGGATTACATCAAAAACGCAACACTTCATGACCATCCCGCGATAATACCGAAACAGGAACTCCAGATATCCCAAGCGGTAGAAACAAAAAAAACATCTAGACGACCTATCCCACCCTCTGCCGTTTGATCCCACCGGCTGCGGAACCTGGTTCGGTATTTCTCCGAACCCGCTTCTCCATCTCTTCCTTCATGATCCTCTCGGCCTCGCTCATCGGCCGTTTCAGTGACCCGGGCATCTTCTCCTTCCCTTTGGCGCTCTTTTCCTTCTTGCCCATCAACGCAAATACGTTCTTCTTGGGTTTCGCTTCCATCTTCACCGAAGCCTTTGCCAATGGGGGTGTGGCCTCCTTTTCTTTTGCCTGGATCTTTGTCTCATCCTTGGCCTGAGCTCCCTGCTCGACCTTTGGACTCTCTGTTTTCTTGCCAAACTCTAGTTTCACCTTCTCTCCCTCCTCACGCACCAACTCCCTTGGCCCTTCCTCGTCCTCCCGTTTCTTCTGCGCCTTAGCCCTCTCCACCATCTCCTCGATCGCCCTCCTCTCCCGCACCTCATCGCCTCTCTCCATCCTCTCCTTCCGCTTAATAAACTCCTGTCTCTTCAACGCATCCGGCGAATTGTCGATCCAGGCAATCATAAGGCCTCTCTCTCCATCCTCGACTCTGCAAACCCCCTCCCTTCCCAAGAACTTCACAAACTCACTGAGTGTAACCCACTTCGTACTGGTCATGTGAACATGCTCCTTATTGGCAATATACTCCTGATAGAACCTATTTGCGTCGATTTTCTTCTCACCGTGGGAGGAGCGTAGAAGAGTGAGGAAGTCGCGCTTGAACTGCTGGCTGTACTGTTCGATGAACTTTTTTGGGTCCTCGCCGACGAGCAGCATCTGTCGGACATGAGATTCACTGGATGTGTGGCATTTGAACCCGTTCTCGTCGCGCATTTGGCGCTCGCAGACCTGGCAGTACCACCGGAGGCGTTGCAGGCCTTTAGATTTCATTTGATTCGCGAGATGCTTGGTAGATCCGATTTCGGCGCGCGGCATGGTGGCAGTGGTTTCTAGGAGGTGCGGGCGTCGTAAGGCGGGGTGTATTGTAGGAAGGGTTCGAGTGCTGATATTTTGTATGAAGTGTCACGACGGAGGCTACTTATCCACTCACTGACCAGTCAGCCGCCAATCATGCGACAAACAAAATATATACAGTACCCTCTTGTCGGCATTTTTTTCATCTTTTTTTACCTCAAAATTACTCCTGTCCCTTCTCGACCGAATTCTATACATTTTTTCATTCCTCTTGTATGTACTTGCTTCCAAGCCCGCACTAAGACTTTCCTGATTCATCAACTCCGATGTGAGTGGGACCAGGACCCCACCATACCGTCTCACCTCCGTTGTCGTCGTCTTCACAATGCCCGTCAAGCTCAAGCCAAAGGATATAACCTACCTCAGGAAGGGGGTAAGACTATATGCTCTTCTGCATACTTTGTCCGCACGCTGACAGACTCGAACCTCAGACGGTCCGCCAAAACTGGTCGCTTGTAACTCTCTACAACCTGACCCGGATGCAACGGCAAAAAACCAACGGTCGCACCTTCTTCCAGCAGAAATACGCGGCGAAGCAAGAGACACGGAAGTACCACGGAGAACACCTTACCAAAAGGCAATGGCAGAACATCTTCAAGCACTCGCTCAAATCGGTCGTGCCGATGAACACGCCGAAATTGGCGTCGAGCGATGGGTCCGAGTACGGTGCGGGTAGAGGAAGTGGATTGGATAATGCGGAGAAGAGAAAGACCCTGCCGGTCCCGTATATGAATCAAACTTTTGCGCCGATGGAGAGACGGCTCGATATGGCTATTTTCAGGGCTATGTTCGCCTCCTCTGCCCTCCAGGCACGACAGTTTGTTATTCATGGGTTTGTGAAGGTCAATGGAAAGAAGGTGGGTTTGCGGTGAGGGCTACGGTGGTTTGGGTGCATTGAAGGGTTGCTGATGGATTGACAGATGCCATATCCACAGTACATGCTGAACCCCGGCGATATGTTCAGCGTCGACATCGACAAGGTCCTCTTCGCTACCGGTGCGCCCAAGGGTCTCCCGAATAGTCTTAACCCTCGCCGCAACAAGAAGCGCAAGACCGATGACGAGGAAGCCGCTGAAGCCGCTGACGCTGCACCCGCCACCACCCCGAAAGCAACAAAGAAGGCTAAGGACAAGGCTGCAGCCGTGACCAAGCCCGGTGTGAGCATGGGTGAAATTAAGGGCGAGGAGGTCGCTAAGGAGAAGGAAGAATTCAACAAGGAGAAGGAATTGTCGAAGGGTATCAACTGGTGGGATCACGAAACCCGCGATAAGGCTTTCGACCCCCTAAAACCTTACCGCACGCCGTGGCGACCGAGATATTACCTCAGCGCATTTGCTTTCATCCCGAAGTACTTGGAGGTCAACCATAACATTGGTCATGCGGTGTATCTGAGAGATCCTGTGGCTAGCCCCGGACTGAGTGAGGTATGTTGCGCCAGTGGCGTAGTGGGAGACATACTGATCCAGAGCAGGTGCCGACGCCTTTCCACGGTGAGACATTACAGCTCGCATATAACTGGTTCCTTCGACGGAGATAGACAGGTCCGATGGCGGCGATACTGGTGGTCCATCTTGTACATTATCAAAATCGATAGAAGACTCGAGTTGGTCATGTAGAGTAGGAACAGTAAGTGAACGATGGTGAGTGGTTGGGAACATCAGGTTTGGTCCTCCGTGGTACTAACGAGCCTGATCTACTGCGTTGTTCCAAGTAAGGACCACTGTGTTTAAGCGCGCGTTTTGAGGGCAAAAAAGAAAGAGGGAAGTCAATGTTGTTCACATGCAGAGTGACAAAATTCACGTGCAACCACATAGAGTATGTAGGATGGCGGAAAATCCAATAAAGGAAACTCCTGCCTGCCTGGCCGGCAGGGTGGCCCGTCGGATGACACCTCCGCCCATCATACCTTGCACGCTGCACCCCCAAGCTTCACAGCTTCACCCCCCAACACTACAACGTCGACAGCGGCACAATGGCCGACCGCTTAACACAGCTTCAAGATGCCGTCGATCAGATGGCGACACAATACTTCTCTGCGATTCGCTACGTCGGCACCCATCACGACGCCGTCCCGGTCGGTAGCGAAGTGAAGGTCACCGACGAGAACGCGACCATCGATGCGCCAGACGTGTTCGAAGGTACTTCTAACATCCACAGTTCCTACGATTCAGTACTGACACATAAGCACAGCCAGAATGAGCGAACTCGCCCGCGATCTGGTCATAAAATCCAAGCAGATCGAGGTCTTGATTACCACACTCCCCGGCATCGGTGTGAGTGAGGACGATCAGCAGGCACGACTCCTGAGCCTTGAGGCGCAACTGAAGGAGGCCGAGGAAGAGCGCGTCAAGAGTGTACAGGAGAAGGAGGAGGCTCGCGTCAGGCTAGAGAATGTGGTTGTCAAACTACGAAGGGTGTAGGGCGCTGTCTGGGTATTGTTCACGGCGTTTCGGGTGTGCGAAGGGTGAATCTTCTGCTCAATTCATGTTGCTTTTTACATGTTATACTCAGCACTTGTGACGATCCCCGCCCCCTCCGCGTTCCGCCCACACCATCAATCTAATTCTCACCGTTCTCAGCTTTCCACTTTGATAGGAACACAGCACCACTGATCGGGTGTTCGTCGGGTCCGAACCGTCCGCGTGTAGGCTTCATCTTCATAGTGACAAACGGCGTCAACTGTTCCCGCATTGATCAGCCCGGGTCCACATCTACCTCACTATTCCCCACCACTTCTTCTCGCCTCCACAGTAGAACCCACTTCAAACCCGGACAAATCGGGGCACTTGTACGTGCGGACTTTCTCCCAATCGATCTTGAAGCCTCCATACTTCGTATGCGAACCCATCGTCCCGGATCCGGTACCTTTGTAGTATCCGCCATTGACCATCTTCGTCGTCAGCTTGAGCCGACGAATTCCGGTTGTGGAGCGCGCGAAGAAGGAGGTGGTTGGCTGCATCGTGACGGTCGGCGGTAATTTGTATGGTGGGGTATTTTCAGGATGCGGTGGACATGAGCGGCAAGTTCAGGACCCTTCTCCAACCAGAAGTCTGTTGATTGGATTGCTAAGCGAGATGCTGCTTACTGGCTACCTAGTTACCCTTCACTAGTATTCAAACTCGAACCTGCAGAAACCTCCACTTCATATTCTTCGCTACCTTACTGGAGTACACACCAATGCGCCGATTATTCACCCGCTTCCTTCTCATAACCTCATCAGTCCCTCGTCGGAGACTACCACAATCACCACCACAGCTATCACGTCGCTATCTTACAACTACAGCACCCCGATATGCGAAAATAAGGAATTTATCCCCACCCCCACCGCCTCCGCCACCGGCGGAAGCCGTACCGCCCATCAAGCTCCGCACATACCAGGAAGAATGCATCGAATCCATACTCTCACACATTGGCGAGGGGTACCGGCGCATGGGGGTATCTCTTGCCACCGGCAGCGGTAAAACAGTCCTCCTCACCGCTCCGACTTCCACCCAACTTGTAAACTGATTACTGCAGGTGATATTTACCCAATTGATCTCGCGGATGTTGCACCCTGAACGGCCGGATGAAGCGACGCAAACCTTGATCCTAGCGCATAGAACCGAGCTCGTCCAGCAAGCGGCGGAACAATGTCGGCGGCAGTATCCAAAAGCAACGATCGAGATCGAAATGGCCGGAGCGCATTGCTCGGGCTTCGCAGATATTACCGTGGCATCCATTGCGAGTATCACCAGTGGCGAGCGACTGCAAAAATTTGATCCGTCGAGGTTCAAGCTTATTTTGATCGACGAGGCGCATCATGCCGTTGCCGCAAGGTACATGGCCACGCTGGATCATTTCGGCGTGCTGAACATGGACGAGGGAGAAATGACGCTCAAGCCAGTGGTTGTGGGCGTTTCTGCGACCCTGGCGAGGAACGATGGACTCGCGCTGGCAAAAGTTCTGGATTATATTGTTTTCCACCGCGACTACGTCGACATGATTGAAGACAATTGGTTGTCGAAGGTGAAATTCACGACGGTTAAGACGAATGTGGACCTATCGTTCGTGGGCGGTAGGGGCGGGGATTTTGCACCTGGAGAACTGTCAAAGGTAGTGAATACCGAGCATGCGAATGAGATCGTCGTACGGTCGTGGCTTGAAAAGGCGCAGGAAAGAAAATCTACGATAGTCTTTTGTGTAGATATTGCACATGTCGAGCAGCTTACCGCGAAATTCCGGGAATACGGCATCGATGCGAGACCAGTTACCAGCAATACCATACAGCAGGACCGGCGCGAGAGGCTTGAAGCTTTCCGCAAGGGCGAGTTTCAGGTTCTGATCAACTGTGGTGTTTTCACAGAAGGAACGGATATCCCAAACATCGACTGTGTTCTACTGGCGCGGCCGACAAAGTCCCGCAATCTTCTAGTACAGATGATAGGACGCGGAATGAGAATCTTCCCCGGAAAGGAAGACTGCCACATCATCGACATGGTCGGCAGCATCGAGAGGGGGATCGTAACAGTGCCCACACTCCTCGGCTTAGACCCCGACGAGATCCTCAACGGGGAGAGCATCGAGGAAGCAAAGGAGCGCATCCGCTCCGAGCAGGAAAATAATATGCACATTCAAGACGAACGTCCAGCTACCGTCACGTTTGACGACTACCCCGATATGTTCTCCCTCCTAGCCGACAGCCATCAAGACAAACACGTTCGACGGACGTCGCAATTGGCCTGGGTATCAGTAAACGGGCACCACCACGTCCTATCGCTCCGCGGCGGCCACCTCAAGATCTCGCCAGTATATCCCTCGTCCGACTCCACTTCCAACCCCACATTCACCGTGACCGAAACCGTTGCCCTCCCGCCCGAATTTAACAAGGGCCCCAAATTCTACCCTTTCGCCAGGCCACGATTCATCGCCGAAGCCTCAACTCTTGATGCGGCTGTGCGTGCGGCCGATACATACGCGCTGAGCAAATACCCACGATTCCTTCTCCTTCACTCGGCTCCGTGGCGTAACTCCCCCGCCACCGAGGGGCAAATCAAGATTTTGGAAAAAATGAAACTGGGGAAACCGCTCGATGGGATCACGAAGGGGAAGGCAGGCGATATGATCACAAGGATGAAGCATGGTGGGCTTTCTCGGTGGAGTGCGATCGAAAAAGAGCGCCGCAGGACCGAGAAAGAGAATGAGCGCGATGAGAAACTCCGTGCACGCAACAGCGTCAAAGTTGGCGCTCTGCCGAAACCTACCGTCAATCCAGAGACGACGAAGGCACAGCGGAAAGGGTCCAAGAAAGACGAGGAGGAAAGTTTTGTCCCCATTTTCAGCACCACAGGTGCATTCGACATCGAAGTACCCGAAACTCTCGAGGAAGCTTTGGGACTGCCTCTGAAAAACAAGATGGGTGCAAAGAACAGGAGGAAGAAGAAGGAGCAGGAGCATCGGGCGGGTCGGCAGGGGACAGTAGTAGGGAAGGAGGCGAAAGAGCTGCTGGAGAAAGCGAACGCTGAATGGGGATGGCGGATATAACGGATGGTTTGCCGCGTGTGGAAGCCGATGTAGATACACACGCTGGGATTTGACGGCTGGGGGCGGTCAGAGTGCAATTATGTATATACATGCTCCGGCCGGCGGGGGGGGGGGGGGGGGGGGGGGGCAAGGGGGGGGGGGGAAAAAAAATACA
>Ga0307516_10001283_pt1 | contig 34951 bp, 49 predicted proteins | sample 19_EM_MG_FD_203310 | JGI IMG/M metagenome (GOLD analysis project Ga0307516, IMG submission 203310) | Populus trichocarpa ectomycorrhiza microbial communities from riparian zone in the Pacific Northwest, United States - 19_EM | ecosystem: Host-associated > Plants > Roots > Unclassified | place...
GATTGTCCCAGACGTGGACAGAGAATGGAGTGAAAATTTGCCATTTCCACTGGAGTCGTTGAGGCATTGCGCCTACTAAATACCCTAAATATGAATGACCGCGATAAGCTTAGACAACAAAGAAACAGGAGTATACAGAGCGAGTGTCTAGAAAACAACAGAGAGCAAGCGAACGAACGATCAGTATAAACAACACACCAGAGCGTGGGTGAGAGTGAGGTGAAAAGAGAGGAGAGAGGAACAAAAGGGAGGATGGCGGTCAACACAGTAATTGTCGCCCGCCAGGACCGGTGAAGCCGACCCCGCTCTTCGACCCTTGCATGTCACGCGGAGGTGATGAGGCAGCGCTACTGCGGGGTGAGCCAGTCGAATTTGAGTGGGCATCATATTCCTTCCCCAGTAGGTATGCGACGACGCCGTACTGGACGTCTTCGTTGTTAACTTGCACATGAATCGTGTAAGACTTTTTGATCACATCTGCCGCGGAAGCCGCCATGGGCGTCAGTTGGAGGTCAATTAAGCGGAAGGAAGCTGGAGGACAGACCTCGGTCGACGTGCTTGTAGGTCATGCAGAGGTAATCTTGGCCGGTCTCTTGACAACGACCAACCCACTTCATACGGTCCTTCCACCGCTGGATGTCGCTTTTCAGGAAGACCCAGGCGTAGCCAAGGAGATCGTGCTCGGAAAGGTTGGTCGGGTGCTCAGTGTGGGGGCACGCCTGGTACATGCGTACGAGGCGCTTGGCAAGGTCAACGTTCCGTGCCCACTCGCTGTGGAATAAGGGGGGGTGTGAGTGGCGGGGGGCACGATGGATGGAGACACGCGACATACGCAGGGATGTTTTGTTGTGGACCGTTCATCATCGTCATCGGTGGGGTGGGCGGGGGGTGGGTTTGAAGGAAGAGCGGAGGGGGGTAGGCTCGAGGCGGGTCTGGAGATGGAGGGCGCAGAGGGAGGTGGCTTGTTGTTATATACCATTGGGAGCCGTCGGGGTTTGTCGTAAATTTCGATACGTAACGTCTTATTTTTGATCACGCCCGTCCCTTTGTTTTTCAAATTCGCGGGGGAATATCCCATTTTCCACAATTCCGTCCCTCATGATCTCCTCATCCTGTTCAGCGGCGCTGTCCAATAATCGAGGAAGCTTTCCTATTCAGCCACGACCACCCCGCATATCTCCAGGGAGGCGCCGGGCGCATACCCCCGCCTTTCCTCGTCCTCACCCATCCCCATTCTCACCCCAGGACCGACCCCGCGGCTCTCGCCCCAGGGCCGCCATTGTTCTGTAACTGTTTCGGGATGTAACCCCGCCGGCACAGGTCTTGGAGGCAACCATCAACTCAGGTGTCCCCTCTGAGTGCGTACGCTTATCCCAGTGCCCCTCCACGAGTCCGGATTTCCTCCCACAGGCGGGCCACCGCTCCCATGGGCCAATGGGCACCATCTGTAAAGGGCGATCAACCCGCCGGGAATTCCCGTCGTCTGATCTCACCTCTCCAACAAAACGAGTCCTATGTCCGACTCGAGCCTCGCTCAAGATTTCTATACCAAATTTCAGGCTACCCGCGGTGGTCAGTCCGAGGGTCCACCCCGAGATCGGGCGTGCGATTCATACGGGATCACTCGACTCACCCAGATCTTAGACTTTGCCACACGGTTATCCACCGCGACCAGCTCGCACGTACCTGGGCTCTCGGCCCAACTAGCCCTCCTAAGGAAGCAGTTCGTGGACGCGTGCTCGTTCCTTCCCCCTTACGACCAACGACAGTATGATACGGTATGGTACCAATCTCGCCCACTGCCCTTGACGTGATCGTTGATGATGTCTGGTGTTCAAGCAACTCAAGTCGTGGGAACAAGCTTTAGAGAAGCTGCAGACGAACCAGACCTCTGCGGGCACCAAGCCAAAGTTCGCGTTTAAGCGGAAGGGGGAACCCAAGAAACCCACACCCGATGCCCCAGAGGTCAAGCCACCCATCTCTGCAGAGACGATCAACAAATCACTCACCCCCCATCTCTCGTTGACCTCCAAGTCGGGATGTCTGCTCACGTTCGCGTCGCTTCCTGATACTTCTTCTATCCCCATTGATTCGGAGTTGATCATCGCCAATCTCGACAGTTGTGTTGTGGACTTGTTGGAAAATGACAGCGCTGTGGTCCCGGCGGCTGTCCACATCGGAAACGTGGCCAACTGCGTTCTGCTCTTGCCAGTAATCAAAGGGAGCGTCCTCATTCAGGATATCCAACGCTGTGTGGTGGTGATTTCTGGTTGCCATCAGGTACTTTGTGACCCCTTATCCGCCCCCAGTTTGCCTTCCAGGTGCCCGCCACCGTACTTCCTGACCTCAACCCCCACCCTCTAGTTTAGGATGCACGCTTCGGAGCGGGTCGGTGTGCACCTGCCGGCTACGGCTAAGCCGGTAATTGAAAACTGTACCGATGTCTACTTTTCTGAGTACCCTGCCAGCCCACCGGCAAGCGCGGATGGACCGAAGAACGTGAGTTATTCTGTTCCTTGGGAGCCTCGCGCGTGTGTTGTTTGACGAGAACTGAATGGGCGCATGTACCACAGGAGTTTCGAGTCGAAGACTTTTCCCACATACGGCAAACGCCGTCGCCAAACTGGACTCTCCGGAACGATAAAACGGCTACGCTTGGCCATTGGTTCAAGGAATTCCGAGACAGTGGTAGAAGCGTTCACGAGTGGGATCCGCGGATACTTACCGATGTTCTGGCTTGTGTTAGTGGTGAAAGATCTGACTGATTCCCGAAGGGCATCATATCGGTGACACATCAAACTGGTTTCTGCGAATTTGAATTCACCCATTCCGCCGATCGGGGCAAGACGCCAACGCGAGCAGGGTGCGTTCACGCGGTCGAAGAGAAATTGCTTCCGCTCGAAGTGAAACGCAATCGCCGCTGGAATGGAGCCCGCGTGAGTGTCTCGACGAACCGTCGACTGTCAACCCACCAATTTCATTATCGCTATCTGCCCCCCTCGCCAATTACTCAGGAGCGAAACGTACAACGCAACCCGTAGCCGCTGTGGCGGTGTTGGCCGTGACCAAGCGGTCGAGTTGCCTTCGTTGTCGAGGTCCGGGGTCCACATGGTTCTACGCTTGGCCAGGCCTACCGCTTCTCCCTCGCGCGAGTGTTGGTGGCTTGGAATACGCTTAACGAGTTCAGGATCACTGTCTGGCCCACGCCTTGATCTCTGTCGAGGTTCTGAACCTGGTTTGTGCGGGTTGACTTGCCATTTGGTAAGGGTGATCGTTGCAGTTTTGATGGATATGCCACTTGAACCCCTTCGTGAAAGTCCATAGAGCATATCGGACCCGACGATAATACCCATGTATATGGCGTGGACGGGCAAGTGGGGAGCACGCGTCGAATGTTGAACGTGTAAGAGGCCGCACAATTGAGAAAACCCCGGTCGATTCGTTCTCCCCACCAAAGGGCAGGGTCACAAAAACATACCGCGGCACCTTTGGCCCAATGAGACACTGACAAACCACCGAATGTGGAAGCCACATACACAGAACGGCGTTTCTCCTGGTCGTGCCGCACGTCCCCCTGCACCTGCACCTTGTTAACCGGATTGGTTGTAACGGGTTATTGAAAGTCCCCATCCTACGGAGATCATTGTCAAGGGTTTCCCAATCCTATTCATTCGGCAGTAGGTGATAATGGCCTGAATGAACTGTGCCTCCCGCCTGCACCCGCATTGCTGGACCTAATTCACTGTCTACGGAGTCTTCTTGACATTATCTCCCGTTTCGGTTGGGCAGTTATCGCCTCCTCTGCATTCTTCCACATGCTAGGCGGTCGTATCATTTTCATTTCCCCGGTGAGCCAGGGGTGGATGGATTCCACCAACAGCGTGCAGACGTTCGGGTGTTCCTGGTGATTCAGTTGGAGTTTGTGCCTCGGTTTGGTCGGTTGACAGTTACCCTGATCCGCATTCCTTGGACGGCTGTTTTCACAAGCCTATCCTCAGCGGGAACTCGAACGTTGTTTTCCCTCAGGAACCCGCTGCGAAAGTTTGTATGATCGATCCATTCCCTGAACCACCACATCGTCCAGTTTTCACCGAAAGGGGTCATCCGTCCGCACCTCAAGGTCGGAGATATCAGTGCGGTATCGAAGAGGGGTTGTGCGCGCAACGTGGTCATGTGTGCGAAAATGAGCTTGAGCTGCGCTTTGCGTCCGGGACACATGAAACAGTGCCCGTGTCCATCTGTCCACTAGACAAGACAAGTAGAGAGCGGGGTTTCGAAAGCGGGGGGCGTACGCACAGCCCCGGAACAGAGTGCCGGAGCGGTTGTCGCAAGGGCCGAATCACTCCCTTTTCGTAATGATAAACCGCAAGACCAAAATGACGAAACGCGTGGGATGAAAACCGTGGGACGTTGGGAGGATGGGTTCATGACGCCCATCCGTTCTCACGCATTCGACCCAACGTTAATCTCGTACGGCACAGATCAAGCTGAGAAAAGAGAGCTTGGCCATAATGTGCGAGAGAGTCTATAGGACGTAAAAATATCGTGAGAAGAGACACAAAGGTGTCGAGGTCTCCCCACAACCTTCCAAACCCCTTTCCCCTCATGTACAATCATAACCTAACCCTTTGCGTGGAATCTTCTTCTCGCGGTTGCATCTTGCTGAGTGTTCCAGAAGCGACTATACGTCCCGAGCCTTTCTCAATCACCTGATCCAAGACGAGGGTTAAAGGCGGGCAGGTCAGTGGTTCGGTTGTGGCTGAGCCAACCAGACGGTCGATACAAGGGGGGGGGGACTTACTTCGCACCGGGAGCTCATTACTCTTGAGCCCATCGCAATTGAATTGCTGACAATCTCGAGGGTCACGCCTCTGTCAAAAGGGAGATCATGGGGTGAGAAGCACACACGTCAATCAAAGATTGCACAATACCGGGGGCAGCGGTGGACAAGCCGAGACATATGAGAACGAAGGAGAACAGGTGGGGGAGAGAGAAAACTCACAGGGAGACTGGAGCGTGATAACTGATGTTCATGTTTTGGGTTACCCCGAGTCCGTTCTTCCCCTGAACATGGCCAAGTACGACCAGAGGAGTACTGCAACATCTGTTGAAACGTAAATCGAGATCACCTAGGTGTGATTGGCAGGTGGAGCGTACATGTCGATCAGATAAGCAATACATCCCCCATGTAGGATCCCAGCTCCGTTCAGCATCTCTACAATTCTCACAAGTGTAAGCGAAGTCGGGTCCCATTATCCACCGAGACGTACCTGGAGAGATCGTGACTTCTGCCACCGTACTCGCCTCCAACCTCTCCTTGAGTCCAACTGGTTCGAGGCGCTGATGATACCCGCTCGCGCCGACTTCGACAAGTCGAACCGACCCCCCGACAGAGCCCGCGAAACAACCCCCCCTTCCGACACCATACTCGTCGAAAACGTTCTTCACTAACCGTTTTGCACTAGGTGGGGCATTCCCCCGGATAAGCGATGAGTCTCCTAGTTCAGGGAGACCGTCCAAGTGACTCCGGATTGTGAAGCGCTGGTTCCCGCCATGTCCCTGGACTGCAAAGCTGCGCGTGGACTGTGCGGGCATTGTTACGAGAGTAAACCGGCAACACTGCGATATCAGTGGCCGACTTATATTGTGAATCGCACCCCCAAAGTTCCGAGTTCAGGTGCAGTCACGCAAGCCATGGATCTCTGCGACTCAATCTCGTAGAGTTGTTTTCTGCGAGCAGAGAAATAGGATGGAAAAGAGGCCACGTCGTGCAGTGACTCTCGGAACGACTCTAATTTTCCAGGCGGAAATGTTATGCCTGAGATAGTGATCGAGCCGATGGATTGGGCACGCGTGGAAAATCAGAATTGAACCAGAATCAGTTGACCCCTGGGTGGATGGGGATCCAACATTGCCTCCGCCCCGCACGATTGACGAGGGAATAGGGCGAGAACAAGCCCAGGTGGAATGGCGGAAAACCGGAGGGATAGGCGGGAGTGAGATTTGGACGCCAACCCCAGTCGTGATCGAGGGGACAAACGCAGCAAGTGAGCACTGGGATGGACGGCCCTAGTATCGAGACATGTAAGATTACAAAGCGATGGCCATCGTATCGTCGCGCGGTCGGAGAGGCTCAGTGCCTAGAACAAACCTTTCCCAGAGTATCGCCGAGCCTGTAAACACCGCCGGTGCCCCCTTCCAAGAGATCCTTGACAAGGCGAGGGTATCGCATTCCCATACCACTCAGGCGGGAGGCGATTAAGGGAACACGAGTGCGGCTGGAGAGGATCTGCGTTCCACACCCGGCAGCCAGCTTGATTCCCCCAAGATTCAGCAACCAGATACGCGACTGTGAAGGAAAAGCGGAGGAAAGTTCTGAAAAAGATTTGCAAGATCCTTGGACGCGGATGAAAAAACGGGGATCTGTCCAGGGATGCGCGGGACCGCAGTCGGTCGCACCCGAGGAGGGCGTCTGTGCCTGTGGAACCGTCGGCCCGGCGGAATATGGTGAATCCAGTCCCTGGCCTGGCCTGCAGTAGAGTTCAAAGTTGGTGCAGGCCTCGTTGCGATCCACAGCCACCCATCGCGTGCTCGTTGAGTGCCGTGTCCCCCTTCGATGGCGTCGCCCCGACCTTCGTGCCGGGTTCCCCGCCTCCAATCGCCGCAGACTTCATGATATCCGCAGGAAGTGGGACGCCATCAGCCTGACTAATCGTTCAGCTTGAAGGGAGAACTCGAGGACGTCCACCGCTGCCCCATGCGGTACCTTCACCGCTCCGTCCATCACCTTTCCTATTTCTATCCCAGAACAACTTAGAAGCTGTCTTAGTAGCCAGATTCTGGTTCTAAAGGCAATGACCCGCCGGCAGTGGGGGGAGTCGCATTGACTTTGTCAGATCCTCTTGTCTTGAGGAATCGGTTGCACTTTCCCCCGACTGGTTCTTCAGATCTGGAAGACCCCAACGTATGTATTTGTTCTGGCTCCGCTTACGTGCTCGCCGAGAAGACTCTTCTACGCGTACCTTCGCCCAAGGTAAAGTGTCACGATCACACCCCAATTTCCAGCGCCTCCACTACGGTCGTGTGAATCACTTACCAACTTTTGCCTCGGGATTTTGGGGTATTAGACTTGTCACACCGGGTAGTGGACACAGTTCTTCGGATTCTGCCGCGCTGAGAGGGGCCTGCCCACATTCTGCTCAACGATGGCCACTCTTGACACCTGGTTTCACTCTTGGTTCAATGTTGGTCGATGCTCACGCGCTTACAGCCGGACGATCCCCCGGAATCAAGAATGATATTGGGTGAGATTTCATTTCCGTTCTAATGAGGTTGCGCCACGTTAACGTTGAACGTTGAAGCCCCCGAAAGCGTTCTACTTCTCTAACAGTCACAAAGCTCTGATGGAGCCTATTGCGCAAGGTTAGGGATCGGGTGATTGGTTTCATGTCCTGTTGTCTCATTGATGAGTGACAGGGAGAAGATCCATCTGCTGAAGCGCTGACTCGTCGGTAGGAGGACGATCCTTCTCCATCTTTGTGGAACCTGCGCCGAGAAGGCACTCTGACTTACCCTAAGGGTAACTACCTGACCGTGGCATCGACACCCTCCCGCAGGTCGGGGGACCACAAGCGTTCAAGTACGCCAAACAACCCTCAGGGCCACGGTTTTGATCGCCTCCGCCTCCCACCCCACGAGTTACCGTGCCTCCCCCGTGGCGCCTCGTGTTCTGACGACGGAATCACGGTCTGCATTTCATTTCCTCCGTGGATCCCTCAATGATGGGTTAGTGGGAGTGGATCCATTATCTATCCGTCGACGATCAACGTGAATCCCTCCGGGGAATTGATGTGGGCTAACGATCATTTGACAGGCGTACGGAACGAGGATGGAGATGATTATCAGTTAATCCGGTTTGCAGCGCAGGAACCGAACGGTTCATCAGAAACCGGTGAACCTCGCGTGGATTCGTTCTTCTCGTTGACTTCGGTATTCTATGGTGGGAGAGAGCGACCTTGCGTTGCTCGGTGTCGTTATCATTAAGGTACGCCAAGGTGATCTTGCGAAACTCTGGATTAAGCTAAATTTCTGTGTGCGTTGCCCTCAGACTTGGTCGTAAACGTCTCACAAGTAACCCGACGTTACCCTGTCGAAACCGGAGTCCGATGCGGCTGAATCCGAGTACCATCTCTCACGCAGCGGAATTACCCTTGACCCCGCTTATTTTGAACACCGGACCGTTGATTGTCGACCAGCCAATCTGAAGGTTGGGCACGGATCTCTGCTTGTTAGCCAGAAGACGGGGTATATCATAACACCGAGAGGCCAAGGTCGTCTGTACGGACCACACATCCGGGTTGGTTGCCCAACAACACCCATTCACCCATCGGATTTGCTTTCGATTGACATGGAGGACTTCTTCCGTGTTGGAAAGATCGGTGGGTGGTCGCGATGGTGGTGATCTATGACCCCGGGACACTCCGGTCGACGCTTCCGAGGTAAGGTAAGGATACCTTCTGTTGAGTACTGGATCAGTGGGGGTGCAGATCAAGAGAAGCTTAGGAAGGTCGGCGCGGTGAGCCTACGGCTGTTGCTCCTTGGGAACCGGAATTCCAGCTAGTCACGGGGAGATGAGACCTTTGATCGAGTTGATCGGCGGGGGCCTTGAAAGTTGAAGGGCGCGGGAACGCGTGGGGGAAGGTGAGTACCAAGGGTATCTTCGTCTTCGGATGAGGGGTCTATACCGGGTGTGGTGTCATGTGCGCCTCAGTTGTGGGGGAGGGATCGGAAATACAGATATCGCGCAGGTGAGTTTACACAGATCACTCCTCGTGGGACAGAAAACCCATCGATTGGGGGACCGAAACGCCCATTGAGTGTTTGAGTGGTCAATGTTCCATATCCCGCGTATGCACCATTCGGTAAGCCTAGCGCTCTCCCCTAGGCATCGTGTACAGGTCGCGAGGAATGGGCGACGGAACCCCCATCAACCTCGGAACACCGGGCCACAGCATACAAATCGAAGCTAAAACGGTATCGACCCCATCAGAAATAGTTCAAGAGAGGAGGGGGGAAGAGGAGGACTGAGGAACGTGCTGACTTCCACTGCTTCCGGTCAACGCGGTCATTTCCCAATTCGACGAAGGGGTGGGTGATGGTGATGATGGTGGTGTTGAACGGAAACGCCCCTGGCACGAACGACACGTCGTAAAGTGGTGGCAGAACTGCCTGCAACGCTGAGCGGGAGCTTGAGCGCGACTGACAACGTGATCACCGGACGGGATCCATGCGCTTCTGGCAGCGCCGGGGGCTTCAGGCGGGGTTCAAGAGTGGGTACTTACTTCACGATGCCATGTCCGGATGTTGAGGCCGGAGTCTGATTTAACACACAGTCCTTCACTGTCCCACGGCTTCTCACAGGTAGTTGCAATCTATTTGTCGGATAATTGATAAACGTACGTACGTATAAGGCCGTGAATATATTGTTTCGAGGGTTGAACGTGTACAGGACCCAGTGAGGAGAACCCCAGAAATATTGGTGTAGATGACAATGGTGCCCTTCAAATTCCGGGCGCCGATGGGAAACCCCTTACCCATGAGCACCTGGTTTGCCTCCCTGCGATTATGGGGTTGAGGACGGGATTACTAAAAGTGAGAGTGTGGCCACGCATGCGCGGAGCCCCGGAGGGGATGGCACGGCCTACAACTACAACGCGGTCAGGAACGTGGAAGATCGGCAAGCGTAAGACATGCGCACGTCCGTGCGGGTGAAAGAGAAATCACCGACCAGAGATCGTATTAATCTTTGGCTGCGCCTCTGGTTCTGCGGCCTGATGGAGCGAAGCTCAGAGTCCCCGCTTTACTTCCGCTCGCGGGGGTCTTCTTGGCTGGTGCCTTCTTCGTTACCTTTGCCGGTTGGCTGGGGGAAACGCAATTTAGATCCCGAAAGATAAAATGGTCCGTCAATTCCGGGGGTTCATACCTGAGAACTGCTGTCCGGGCCCTTTTCTTGGGTGGTTCGATCTCCTCAATATCGTCGTCTTCGTCTTCGCTTTCCTCCTACAGTAACTGAGAAAGAGGTGGGCAATGACGAGCGAAATCAACAGACCACAACTTTCTTCGAGCGGCTGCCCCTTGCAGGCGGTTTCTTTGGCGCTGGGTCTTTCTTCGCCGGCTCCTTCTTTGTTCTGGTGGTGGTCTTCTTTGGTACAGGTTCCTCCTCTTCGTAGTCTTCAGATTCAGATTCTTGCGCCTTCTTCTTTCCCCTGGCGGTGGTCGTTCGGGAGGTTGTTGCCCTTTTTGGTTTCGGGGGTGGCGCCTCCTGCTCGAAGTCAGAGTCGACATCCATTTCCATAGAGTCCGCGCTGCGGTCATCGTCATCCCTGGCTTTGCCTTTGCCCTTACCCTAGAATAGGTTCAGAGGGCGTTGCGTATTTTGATACGTTCGAGAGGCATACCTCCTTCTTCGGAGCTTCTGCAAATTCTTTTTCGTGCTGTTCGCGAGCCCTGGCAACCTTCAGGGAGTGAGCAAGGGGATCTTGGTACAGCCATGAAATGCAACCCTACAGCTTCATCGAGATCATCTTCGTCAATAGTGTCTCCAGTGACTTGCACATTCTTGATCATTTTCTTGAGCGAGCTTGAGACATGACTGGGGAGAAGTGTGTAAGGTTCGATCGTGAGCACGCAAGATCCACCCGTTACTTTTGAATAGCATGAGTGTCATCCTTCTCGACAAAAGTTTCAATGGCCGAAGACATCGCGGACTCGCCCAGCAATTGGAGTTCTTGAGCACCCAAGAATTCTCGCACAAGAGTTTGCACTCTGAGTTTAGAAATCTTCTCGGCGAGTGACAACTCTGGGTCGTCGATGGACAGTTCTGGTTGTTCCACGACGACTTTCGACCTGCTAGCGGCCTTCTTGGCTCGGTGGAACACGAGAACATCACGAGGGTTCGCAATCTTGCCCTGGAACTCTTGACCAAACCGAATGGGATTCGACAACGAGTTGACGCCCGTCGTGTCAACCTAGGAACGTCGCAGTCTCAGCCAACAAGCCACACCAAGATGTGCGAATGGAGCGTTCGGGGCGATTACCTTGAGCCGGATCAAAGGCAACATTCCAGGGAGTTCATCTTCGCCTCGCTTGACTGCCTCCGCGTTCCGCTCATCCCACAGAGCATTCGCCTTCTCGATCAGCGTATTAACCTTCGCCAAACGGTCAGTAATCGACCTTCCAAGAACTCGCGGAGTTGAAACTCGGCTAGCGAGACGAAGAGAAGAACGACGAATACCCGTGATCTGAGATACTTGGCAATTTCCATTTGATCCTCGAGTTCGAACCCTTCCTCCTCAGCGACTTCGGATAGTACAACCTCTTCGAGGACGAAGGGTCTGGCTGTTCGCAGAGGGAGTGGTTTGAGGGAGTATTCCTTCCCGTGTACATGAATGAGAGCAACGTGTCTTGAGAGGAGAAGATTAGCCGGGGGAGGAGCCGGTCTGAAGATCGACACACTTATCCAGAGACTCCCCGTCGGCCAATGATGTGGCTACGGAAGATCCGGGTTGGGTTATTCGGTATTTTTTCCCGACCACCGTCTCGGGGATTATTCGACAGTCGTGTTCGTGACCCCACACAACCAAATCAACGCTGTCGTCGAACATGCCCTCCGGAACGGACTTCTGAGGACCGTGGTTTACGCTTAGGTTCAGCAGGATGAGCCGACGGGAACGCATTGAATGTTTGAGAGGAAGAACGTACCGGTTCTGATGGATGATTAAGACGTTGAACCAATCGTCCTTGTCTTTGGGCATGTACATCCGGACTCGGTTGCTTCGCAGCTCGAAATGCATCCGTTGGTCTTTGACGTTGCCTATGCCATACATAGCCAAGCGGGAGGTGCCTTTTTGCAATAGTACGGGCCTCACGGCAATCCCTTCCTCTTTCGCCTCCGCGTCGGAGTAGGGCAAGTCAAATTTACCCATGTAGTTGATCAGACCGCTGACTGAGAGCAGGTCGAGAGCTCCAAGCGCGCCGGCCTTTCGGTTGGGATTCAGTGAGATGAATTTGCAAAGTGTCGAGACTGCGTGTCGAGCGGGAACGACTTACGGCCCCAGCACCCTGTGGATCGTCGTGATTGCCGTGAATCGAAAATACGGGCATGGAGACATTCAGGTTCGGGTCTTCGTAATTGACTGCGGGAAAACTTGGGGTTTGTGTTCAACGTTCACAGGTCTTCCGGTGGATTCTACGGTAGAGCGGTGGAGAGACTTACGATGTACCGGGGACTTTGCCCTCGTCTGGGTCACTCAGAAGTTCGACCTGAATCGGTCGGTCACCTAAACAATACTCTCGTAAAAGTGACATGACTTGATACAGAGTGTCCCTCGAAGGGCGGTTGTCGTGAAACAGATCTCCACCGAGGAGAACTAGGTCAACCTAGACCACACGCACGAGGACATACTGTAAGAACAATACGACAGGCACGAGGGCACAGAATGTGCTTTCGTACCTCATGCTTAACGGCCAACTCTAGGATCTCTTTAAAGGTGTTTATGGAGTCCTGGCCACGGATAGGGTCGCGCTCGAGGTACCCAATGTGGTTGTCCGTGGCGAGGAGGATCTTGATGGTGTTCTCCTCCACTAGATGCTCGTGTTAGACCTCGATGGCACAGGGGAAACAGGTCGGAGACGCGAACATGCATCAGGACTTATCGTCGGGGGAAAGCCAGAATCGTCAGTGTCGTCCATCAGAGGGGGAGGGTTTAATGACAAGTCGCGTCGCGTCACACTTGTGACAGCTCTGCTGCGTTCGACGACCCCGACAACCACTGCCCTCCCGACCTGGCGATTGGAGAATCCGCCAGAACTTCCGCATTCCTTCCTTTCGTCTCTCTTTGATCTAGACTACACTTTCACTTTCGACATGTCTCCAAAAGATGGGGGAAAGCCCTCGCGTCTGGCCGTTGTGAGTCTGGCCTGAGAACATTGCTCTTCGCTCAACGTTTTGAATGTGGACGAGCGCAGATAGGCACGGTGTTGTTCTATATGGTTGCAGCGCTGGCGGTGCGTTGTTCTCGATTCTTGCGCGGACTCCTCTGATCTGACGGTCTCCAGATGGTTATGGCGTACGTTGACGTGGTTCACCATCTACCCGACACTCTGATAACCCCTCCCGCCCAGCAACAAATGGGTCCTGAACACGACTGAAGCACCTCTGTTCTTCTTGTTTTCACAACTCGTCATCGCCGTGCTACTCTTCCTGGCCTGCCATGCCGGTGGCTTGCTCAAGGTCCCACTGCACTTTGACAAACAGACCGTCCACGGGCTCATTCCAATGATTGGTCTTAATGTCATCGGTCTCAGGTTTGACGTTCGACTAACAGTGTGATGGCTCAGCTGACCGACGCTCTATTCCCTCACAGTTTCAGTAACTATACCCTTAAATATGTCGACGCTTCCTTCTACCAAGTCGCCCGAGGGATGGTCTTGCCTTTCACCGTCTGCACCTCTTTCTTCGTACTCCACTCCCGTCCATCCCTCCAGATCCTTTTGGCTTGCTTACTGGTCACCATGGGCTTCTTCGTCGGCGTCTTCTTGGATGGGACAAAAGTCTCGGTCATCGGCGTGACTTTTGGCGTCCTGAGCTCGATGATCACCGCTATCCACTCTGTCGTTATCAAGCGCAGCTTGGACGTTGTGAAGGGAAGCGCTCTCCATCTGTCGTGGTACACCAACCTGTACAGTGCCATCGCCCTGGTTCCGATTGTCGTTGTTTCCGGTGAAGTCCCTGCGATCGCCGCTCTCTTTGATGAGCCAGGTCCTTTGTCGACCGGAATTTCCCCCTTGAACACCTTCCTCTGGGGTTCTGCGATAACGGTATGTTCTTCCTGCGAGTTAACCATGAGCCGCCTAATGACGGATCTAGGGCATATTTGGTTTCTTGATGAGCATCGCTAGCTTGTTGTCGATCAAGGTCACCTCTCCCATCACCCACATGGTCTCGTCCGCCGTCCGGGGTGTAGCTGCTTCGATGCTAGGGGTGTGGCTCTTTCATGATGTTATCACCACGTAAGTCTGCCGTTTGTTCCACCCAATTTTAAGCGGGCCTGATCAGGGGCGTTAGTGGACGAGGATCCTCCATCGCGATCATCCTTGGCGGATCCGTTTACTACACTTGGGTCAAACACCAGGAAAGTCAACCGTCCCAAACGTCCACGACTACCAAGAATGGACAACAGTACGAGCGCATTCAGATAGAGGACGTGGAGTCTGGGAAACTTTCTCGTTCTTCTTCATACTCCGGCAAGCCAGAGTGAACTCTTCAACCTATCTCAGTAATTACCCGTAGATTAGTTATGATATAACATACACGCAGGCTATTAGATAATGAGCGCGTACAATTTTGCCAACCGTTCCTCCGCACGACGCGTTGGAGTCCGAGATGGTCACTGCGTGCAGTCGCTTCACGATCAGAGTCCGACCAAGGGTGGATCGCTATCTTACGATCCAAGTCGCCGTCATGTGTCGGTCTTGCTGAATCACTCGGACTGATAAGAGGAATCTGAAAAGACCGTGGTATTGTCTAGTGATGTGAACCGAGAATAACGAATGTACAACTCTCAAGCCACAGGGTTAGCTATCTAGTGCTTGTGAAGGAGGCTGAGAATGACCTTCACCAAGGCGAGGACGGGAGCGAGAGGGACGTTCAGGACTTTGGTGTGAAGGCCGACCTTCAGAGCGACCTTCACGACGATGCTGACGATGCAGCCCAACCGAAGAGCCACAATGGCACTGACACCGATGTCGAGAGACTTGGATTCCGCGCGGGTGGCGAGGTCCGTGGAGGATCGGTCGTGGAGCTTGGGGAGAAGCTTTTCGACCGGGGATCCGCCGCCCCCGAGGGATTCGGTTTTGGGTTTGTCGTCGTGGTGAGCGGGGCACTTGCCAAGGTCGATGACAAGCTTGAGTTTGAGAACGAAGCGGACCATGCACTCGTTGTCGAACTTCTTGCCGTCGGGAGCAACGGAGTAGGGCTTCCAACCGTTCAGGTCGTCCGAAGTCTTGAACGCGTCCTTCTTCTTGCCCTTGACTTCCTTCCCCTCGTCGTCCCTCCTCCATATGGTATCCTTCTCCTCCTCCTTCTCCTCCTCCTCCTTCTCCCACTCCTCCTCCTTCTCCTCCTTCTCCTTGTCCGCGTCGATCTTGAGTTTGAGGTCGAGCTCGATCCAGAGACAGTCAGCGGCTTTGCTTGGGTAGTGAGTGCGCCAGTGGTCCGAAGAGGGGTGAGAGGGGTTGGCGGCCCTCCAGGCGAGTTCGTCCTCCTTGGCCTTCTCCATGTCGAACTTCCAGTCTTCGTCGAAGGCCTTCTTGAAAAGGCACTGCTCGTCGTAGCCAATGGCGTTGGGTCCAGTGGTGCGGCAAGACTTGCGGTCCTCGAAGGGGACAGAGAGGGCGAGCTGAGTCAGACATTCCTCAGAGTATTCGACGCCATCGTGAGTGTAGGAGTGGGCAGTCTCGTCCTCGGAGATCTCGGACATGCGGCAGTCCTTGGTAGACGAGGGGTACTCCCAGTCGCGCTTGTGCAGAGAGTTCGGAGAATAGACCTTGCCGTTCGAGCGAGGACCAAGAGAGGGATCGGTGATAGTGGACAGGTCAGGGACGGTAGGGAGCTCCGCAGGGGCAGCAAGGACAGAGGTCGCCGAGAGAGCCAACAAGACAAAGGATAGGTAACGAGACATTGTGGCAGGTAGAAAGAGAGTGTGGCTGGTAGTGACTGAGAGGTAGGAGTTGGTGGAAGAGAGGCGATGAGGAGAGGCGAAAACTGGGGGGACCGGTCCACTATTTATACCAAAATCGAGGGAACCCCCATGACGTCAGGATTTTTCATTGCCCAAATGCGGAAAAGGACCTACCATAATAGGCAATCGCTCCTTGTGGCGGGGACGGGAAAAAAAAAGGAAAAACAACTAGCCCACGGCGAGGGTCGAACTCGCAGCCTTCAGATCGCCCGCGCTTGCTAAGAGTCTGACGCTCTATCCGATTGAGCTACGCGGGCTGGTGGCATAAATGCACCGAGAAGCACTGCGTGCTGCTGAGCGGCGGGGGTGGGGACCGGTCGAGCGATCGAATGAGTGGGCGCTCTCGCTGGAAAGGGGCAGGAGATGGGCGGAGACGGTGGCGGATGTCACGGAGGGGAGTGGGTAGGGGGTGTTCTAGGGATGGAATGATCTCGAAACGGGGATCTGGATCAGGCCAATACATAGTAACACAGGCCAAGCGGACGAAAGCTGGAACATTTATCCGCAGGGGGCGTTTGATACATAATTGCGGATCCCCTCGTGTGTATGTACGTTCCGTCGGTGGTGGTGTCTACCGTGTGTGTGTGTGTGTACCCCCGTCTCTTTCTTTCGCCAGGGAGGAAAGTGGCACCCGGTTGCGGTTGGTCACGTTTACCGTTACGTTGTCACAGGCAACGTGACATCTCCCGTCGTTGCAGAAACCAACAACGAGGAGGACAGAGCGGACGTCTAACCTCGGAGTGTTCGGAAACGACGCCTACTTGGATTTGCAGATACAACCCCGGCCAGGCAACAGCCCATCCCTACGCCTGCTCCCGCCCCCATCCCGACTTGCTCCGTCCGGTCGCCGTCCGGTGGGTCGTCGCCAGTAGAGCTGGTCCTCAGCCGAGAAGTCTGCCCATATATCTTCCCCGTCTGTGCGTATCTCCACTTCTCCTCTCCTTCCATCCTCTCGAAAAATGCTCCCCTCCCCCATCTTTTCCCCTTTTCTCCCGCCCTCGCGCTCCCTTCTCACCTCTTCCCCCCCACAACAGACACGCCTTCGCGTCCGACACAACTGACACGACCCTCCCTCCGTTACTTTCTGAGATCGCCACAAGTCTTTGTGTACTCTCTGCCCCGACGCGTATCCTTCTACCCTTCGCACCATATCGACCGTGCGCGTTTCGTTTTCCACCACCTCGATCCACGCTGACACCATACCTTTAGCATCCCATGAATCCCGCACAGACGAACGGTATCAACCCTGCCCTTCTGGCCGCCTATCAGAATGCGCAATCCCAGCAATCGCAGCCCCAGTTTAACCCCCAACCCCAGTTCACACCCCAGCAACAGCAGGGCCAGTTCCAACAATCTCCCTCGACTCCCTCCAAGTTCCCTTATAATGGAATGCAGCAACCTTCTTACCCAGGGATGTACAACGGGACTGGCCAGTTTATGAACCCTGGCGGTAGCGTTGGCGGAAACACGATGGCTCACGGCTCGATGATGACTCCCGGCCAGGTCGTTCTTGCCGGACTCATGCACCATGGCGTCAACCCCAATCAAATGCTCGCGAACGGTCGGCAAACGCAACAGATGGCTAACATACCCCAGATGAATCCCGGCCAGATCTTTCAGAAGCCTGCCGGCGCGGTCAACGGTATGAATCCTGGAACGCTCCCTCCCACTGTTGGTCAGCAGATACCCGGACTTTCCTCCGCCCAACTTACGCAGCTCGCTGGGATGAGCACCCAGGAACGACAGAAGGCGATGTTATTCCTACAGCATCAACATCAACAACAAAGGATCCTCCAACAACAACTCGCTCAGCAGAACATGCAGCAAGGGCAGACCCCACAACCGACCCAACAACAACTACCGTTCGATCGCCCACCTTCCTCTATGTCCACCCACCAGGGTATGATGCCCCCGCCCCCTCGTCCGCCCACATCTTTGTCTCGCCCGGGAACCTCTCACTCACACGGCCCCGGCCAGCCCCCTCAAAATCGACCTCCAAGTAGATCCGGCACTGTTCAACCGATGCCTCAACCCGGGATGACACTACCAGACGGTTCTGCTGCTGGCATCCTTCATCATCCCCAAGGTCATGACCAGGGAGAGATCCCTGGCTCGCCGTCCCGAGTCGCCAAGCGCAAGCTCAGCGGTTCGAACCTCGCCGGCCAAACTTTGAGGATGGGTTCACAACCCTTACCCATGGGTGCCCAGAACATCCAATCCGCAACAATGGACGGTCAACCGGCTATCGGCAATATTCAATTCCCAGGAATGCCCATGTCTCAATCTCACCAGATCGTCCAACAACGTCCCCAATTCCCCGGCGCTCCGAGGCAAAACCCCAATGGCGTTCTAATGATGGGTGGAGCCTCTGGTATGCAGATGGGTCCTCCTTCTGCGGCACGGAATCAGATGTCGCAAATGCTCGACGGGTCCGCAAACATCGCGTCAGATCCCTTCTCGTCAGTCGGTGTCCCCAATCTGGCGAACGGACTCCCTCATCAGGCTGTGACACAGCAGCTGGGGGGAATCGGTGCCATCCATTCCACCCAGCTCGGTACTCACCCCGGCTCCACTCCCGGCACAACCCAAATGCTAGGCCAGGCGCCACAGCACCATTCCCTCTCCGGACCGGGACCTTCTGCCGTGGCACCTAACCTCGGGGCTCTCCCTCCCACATTAGGTGGCCTACCTGGCGGTTCGAACATTCCCCAAGGCTTGTCGGATGCGACGAGGATGAGTATCGGTCCAACGAATTCTATGACGAACCTCATGAGCGGAAACACTCCAACACCCGCGAACAAGTTCCCTGGCGCGATGAACAACGTTGGAATCGGACGGCCGGGTTCTATCTCGGCCACGAATTCCATGGGCTTGCCTCCCTCGACACCTGGTTCGTCCATACCCCCCCTCTTCCCTCCTACCAACCCGGGCGCGGGAACCCGGATAGCCTCGTCCAGTGTACCTCACCTGAACCCGAAGGTGACCCAAGTCACCGTTGTCTCCCTCGCCGCCTCCACTGCGGAGATCCCAACTCTTTCCAAAGAGGAGATTGAAAACGTCAAACAGTGGATGAAGGCCGATAGAGAGCACGAAGAGCTCCAGCGTTCAGCGAGGGAGCGTATGACCGAAGAAGTTGCTCGGATTATCCGGAAAGCAGAATGGTGGGAGAAGGACGACCAAGTCGTTCTGCCTCCCAACCGGAATCGTCGAGACAAGTTCAGCATCGGACTCTCGGGGGTAAGGGGGATCAGGAGAAAGCCCGGTCAGCGCACGGGCATCAGGTTGTGCGTGCTTTTTATTCCAGTTTCCTTTGACAAGAATATCTGATCGGACTTGGAACATGTCGTGACGCAACTACCGTCACCCGCGCCTTTTTTCCTCGCTTCCCGCCTTTTCACATTTCGATCCATATTCCTGGGTTCGTGGATCTAGACCGAGAAAGATCCCGCTGGAAGACGCGAACCGACCGGAGTTACTGGTGCCCATTCGGCTGGAACTCGACATCGAGCATCATAAACTGAGGGATACCTTTGTCTGGAATTTGAATGGTTAGTTTTTCGTCTATTCCCACAACGACCTCCCCTGTTCCCCGTCTCCGGTTTCATCCAGGCGCTCATGCACATAAACCACAGATCCTGTGGTCACCCCGGATATGTTTGCCCAATCCGTGGTCGATGACTACAGCCTCCCACAGAGCAGCGTCTTGACAATCACCAAAGCAATCCAGGAGCAGTTGAGCGACTTCAAGGCCCACACCCTCGAATCCGCCGATAACGATGGATTCTTTGGCACGGCGCCAGCTCGGTCAGCGGATGATGACATTTGGTGGGAACGTTGGAGGAACGGACTCAGAACTGAGAACGGGACGGTCAGGAGGAAGAGGAGAAAATCCAACCCTGGGCCTTCAGAACCTACCACGTCGTATATAAAGCCTGAGTCAGGCGACCGCCCTGCCGCTGATCAAGATCAGGATGATAACTCAATGGAGGAAATGAGGATCTTAGTCAAGGTGAGTTACCTGGTTCACGGTCACGGGTAACACACGTCCTTCCCTTGACCGTGCCTCGCTTTGTCACGCGTACGGTTTGTTGACCCTTGGAATTTCATCACCAGTTGGACATCATTGTCGGCTCGATCAGACTCGAAGACCAGTTTGAATGGGACTTACACAATGCGGACGGGAGTGCCCCAGAACGTTTTGCAGAGGTGTATTGCATGGAACTTGGTCTGAACGGAGACTTCAAGTGCGACTTCCGCCTGGCGTTTATACCATCCGCCTCATATTAACATCCACACCATAGAACTGCCATCGCGCATTGTATCCGAGAACAAGCGCATATGTACCAGAAGTCGCTGTTCTTGCTTGGGCATCCCTCAGAGGGTTTGGGCTTCCAGGACGAGGACTTGCGAACTTCATTCCTCCCCAGTCTCAATATCACCGCCGCCCGCTCCCTGGATCAGGTCCCTTCCTTCACCCCAGTTCTCAACTACCTCAGCGACGGGGAGCTCGAGAGGAACGAAAAGGAACGCGAGAAGGACCTTGCTCGTCGACGCAGGAAGGGCAACCGTGGAAGGCGTGGTGCCACTCTGCCAGATCGAGAACTCCTCAAGACTTACCGCACGCCAGCGATTGGGTTCCCAGAGACAGACGCGTCTGCGCTCAACAATGCGTCGATTACGGCTCCAACCCACAAGCGCGCTGCTGCCACGGCTGCCACCCTCACGATCACAAACATGATTGCGTCCGAGAACGGCGGTCCGGTGTTACCTCCATCGACGCCACTGAATATCCCCACTGCAACGGCGGTGCCGATCCAACACAAAGATAAGAAGCCGAAGGCCTTATTCAAGGCTCCCCCAATCCCCCCTTCGGTCTTGCGTGCTCGTGCCCATGTTCACGCTCCGACATCGTCGACTGGTATTGCTGGCCTGAACGTGCCAGCATCGGCGATCGAGGGCATGTCAACTTCGGCTCCGGACAGCCGAGCCGGCGTTCGTGTGTTGACCACCAAGAGGGCCCGAGAGTTGGAGCGGGAAGCGAGGGAGAAAGAATTCGTCGATGGACAACACCCGAATTTCATCGACGGTGTCTGGCATTGTTCTAATTGCGGTTGCCCAGAGAACATTGCCATTGGAAGAAGGAAAGGACCTCTCGGAGACAAGTCTCAGTGTGGTACTTGTGGTAAGTTTTCCAGGCCGTCTCGTCTCCCGCCGTTGTTCACAGTTTCTTCTAGGAAAATACTGGCATCGTCACAGGAGACCAAGGCCTGTCGAGTACAGCACTGATCCTGAGTTTCATCTTCGACAACAGGCAAAAGGCGGTAACGATGAAGGGAACTCGAAGACCGCTGGCTCCAAGAAGAAAAAACCACAGCCCGTCGTGGACGAATCCAAGTATGAGGAAGCCGATGCGATTGAGGACGTGCGAGAAGAAGAGGACGAGATTGTTCCCACCACCACCGCCAATGTTGCAAAACTCGAAGCTCAGACCGCCTCTGTCCTCCCTCACCCCCTTGACGACCGGCCTTTGTCTCCCGTCTCGACCGCTTCGAGTGCGTCAGAGCCTCCTCTCGCAGTCAGGATGAATGGTGGAAGCTCTGGGTATAATTCCAACCCTTCAACCCCGGCGAAGACGACCCGCGAGATATCTGAACGATCCGAGAACGGTGTCGAGACGCCTTCCGAGATTCACTCCGTCCCCCGCACTACGGGCGGAACGGTATGTCCCTTTTCGCCGGCCCCTCTATGTAGGGTCGTGGACTGACGACCAGGCACGTTTTATGCAGCCCTCTACTGCGCCCGATTGGCTGAAACGAGCGACGGAACACTTGCGTGCCAAATACCCTGGAGACGAGTTTGATGTCGTCTTGAGAAAAATTAAGCCTGACAGGCCCGCAGACTGGCGAATCAGGTGTCATGACTGTCCTATGATGGTATTTCAATCGTCATCCGAGTACTTTGAGCACCCCGCTGAGGACACGACTTTAGGTTTATACCACTGGTCCTGGTTCCACGCTCTCGAATTTTGAAGTGCACCTTCGTAATCGGAAGCACAGGGAAAAAGTCAAGGAACGTCTCGGCCAATAGAACGGTTGCATGCATATTCTGTCTGGGGGATCCGCACATGTTGTTGTCGCTCGCATCTTGTTTTATCTGTTACCCCCGTTCTCGTGTTTTCTTTTGTCTTTCTCTATTAAGTACTATCCTCTGACCCTTCTGTTTGCTCGTTTCTACTACTACTCTCCTACTTGTCACCACTATCGGTTCCCCTATGTCACGACCTTACAATTCGGTGTATTGCTATCTTTTGTGGAGCTCCGAATATCATTGATGTCTCACAAACTCAGTTCAAGGGGGATCGCGGACTCTTGACTTGGGCCTATGAATGGTAGGCGAGGCGGTCTATTGGTGAATTAATAGGATGGTATTTAGTGCTCCCCAGCCTGGGCGAGGTGACCCTCCTTGCTATTGAGGTAAGCGTCGTACTTCTTGGCCCACGCGTATGTCGAATAACCTGCGCGAGCGGAGAGAATGGCGTTGGGAAGATCGAATCCAGGCGAGGAGCGCGGGAACGTACCAATGACGACCGGAACGATCCAATAGCCAACTTGGGAGGAGAGGCGTCGGTATCCGTTGAACAGGTAACCCTTGAAAAGGTTCTTGGCGGCGCGTTGCCTGACCGGAGAGACAGCTGCGAGGACCCCATTTATGAGTAGGGGAACAAGCAGAATGTTGGGGCGTCACGTACAGTATTGGATGATCCCTTTCTGCCGAGTGGCACCTTCCTTGGCACCCCACCAAAGGTTCTGAAGTGCATGGAACCCGTATCAAAGGGTAATTCTCGTCGGTGGTAAATCCCCGAACGTACCCAAGCTTTTCCTGTAAAAGTCCCAGTGTAAATGAGGAGTTTCCAATGTTGTCCGTCCAAACGTACCAGTAGGCGCGTCGCCCCTTACAACAGCAGTTGGCCGCATCTTAGAACAGTAATCGAGGGAGGAGGCGGAAATGTAGAAAGGGAAGTTGAGTTAAGCTGTGAGTGGTGTGCCCGAGGTTTTCCGCACTCCTTCCCGGGTCACGTGTGACCTCTCTACCAACGCGCCTTGGCCAAGTTCCACATCATCCAAAAAGCACAGTACGTCCCCAGACCCGTCCCACCAGCTTACACTGAGTGCGATTACCTCGTCGTGCAGATGATCACACACGATACTCTATACACGTTGGCCAACAGCCTCGGAGCTCTCGCCATGGTCACGGTCGTCGCTTACCACTTTGTGGCCGTCAACTCCCAACTGCTCTCAAAGAACTCGGACGGGGTACATTCTTAAACGGATGACCGTACGTGTGAGCAGGGTCAGCACAACATTGCAATGCTGATATCACTGCCTAGGTCTCCTCCCGTATAAGTTATCAGTAGAGTAACTACGTGTTCCAACATATCAGGTGCGGCAGGGCTGGGTTCATGGGGTGAAATTGCGGGACCACTTTCAAGCATTAGTGGGGTAGTGGTAACCTGGATCGTTGCCACCATGCAGGCGCTCGTGTCGATCCGCCGGGGGTTCGATTCCCTCCTAATGCAGCTATTTTTGCTCCCCCAGAACTCCTCCCTCCTCTGCACCACATGCCATGTTCTGTCGTGGTCAAAGGGAGTCTACGAAGTACCCTTTTTCCACGAACTGTGTGATTCGGGCTAAGGTGGCGAGAGCTGCGCCGACTTCCCACGTTGTCTCCTCTTGTCGATGGTCGCTGATCTGGCCACTTCCAGTTCACTCGTGTTCTTACATTCCCTTTCCCGATTTCCTGTACTCGACATATGCGCTCAAAACTCGCCGAATCAACGTCAGAAACCGTTCAAGACGGCTTTCCAACCAGCAGCAGCCTTGCTACGGTCAGGATGATCCACTCACCACCTCACGTCCGATCAGCCTCTTTGCCCTCTTCACCTGTCAGTGCTCTCCCATCACCACCAGATAGTCCGTCGGGCGGTTCGGTATCCTCCCTACCGTCTATCGGTTCATCCTTCTTCAACTCGTCTGCTGCCGCCAGTCCACCCCATATCCACGCCGCACCTGAAAACGATGCCCTACGACTCATCATCCCGTCCTTATCTCTACCCATCGTGCTGCCGCACCCCTCACCCTACGGTCAGACGTTGGGAGATTTGAAGTTGTTGATTCTGGGGAGTAAAGGGATCGGCAAGACGACGTTAGCAAACCTACTCCTCGAATCGAACGATGACATCGTACACGTTTCCGGGTGGGAAGGCAATGTTCTCACCGCTTCCACCGATTGGGTAGACCACGAGGACAACGTTGGACTAGAGAAGTACGAGCCCGCTCTGAACGTTCAAATCACAGAACTTCCAGGCTACGATCCGCAGGGAGATGTAAGTTAACGTAACCTTCGCACTGCTCCAACCACAACATGCTGATCGCAGCGCCCCTCCAGGTATCTCCTGTCGTAGAATCTGTGCTCGACCTGATACACGCGCAGTTCAAACCTGTTCACGATCTCCTTAACCCCGACTCCCCTCCATCTTCAACGCTCGTCAACCTCCTATCCTCCCCATACTCTCCCTTCTACACCGCTCTTATCATTCTCACTCCAACCTCCCCCACTCACTTCGACACCTCCCTGGTTGAGCAACTCAGTCCACACATTCCAATCATCGCGCTCCCACCGTTCCCTTCGTCCAGACGTTCATCCCAACATCTGGCCTCCTTCCGTCCCCAAGATTCGACTGCCCTGAGATCTCACCTCTTCCGCTCCCCAGAGACACTCACATCTCTTCGAATGGAAGCTGCAGACCGCTTCCTCCGCTGGCGAGAGGTTCACCGCGTCCACAGCGCCTTGACCCTATCTGTCACAGCCGCTTCTTCCACCTACCCCAAAGCCTACCCATACTCCCCTGCGAAGATTCGATGGAACAAGGCCGATTGGGAAGCAGAGTGGGATTACAAGTTATCGAAAGAAGTTTCCGACCTGCGCGTGTCGACACTCCCTCCACCGTCCCCGTCCAAACCCTCCAGCCCGAGTAATTCAAGCAGTTGTCCTGCGTACTACTCCCCAACGACATTTGACCCCCTTCACCTCCCGTCCATCTTCGTTTTCTCCCTGTCGCTCTTATCCCCCTTGCGTCACCACATTTTCGGGGAACCGACGGAAACCCTTGACGGTCCCGCGACCACGAGAAGCACCAAGCCTGTTAATTGGAGTATCCTGGGGATCATGGGAGCGTTTTGCGCTGGTATCGGACTTGGTATGTTAATCGCTTCCTAACTGACCCCACACCCCTTGCTGGCCATGCTGCATGCATTACCTTCCCACCTCGTTAATAACACTCTTGCTACCGTTTTCTTGTAATCTACGTCGCACTGCTACCACTCCAGCCGCATCTCTCGCACACTTTCCCCATTGCTTATGAGTGTTTATGAGCTATGAAATATATGACCCCATCCTAATGTACTGGGTTGGGTTGGAGACCTGCGTACGGCATCGAGGGAATGTACTACAAAATTTCTGTGAAAGCAAACGAAAATACAACGAGGAACCAAAGAGACTATAACTATGGAAGAATGCCGACCCCATCATTCGAAAGGATTGTCAGCCACACAGAGTGTCAAGAAGTCCTTTTGAATATCCTCAAGGACCTGGTCTTCCAGTAGTTGGACAACGACCACTTCGTCGTCGACGCTCCTTATGATACCCTGCTTACCGGCAAGCGGACCCATGAAGACCACCACTGCGGCCCCAAGTTCCGATGGGTAAATGGGCTGCAGGTACTTGATCGGTATAGACTTCGAGTCCCCCACCTGTGCTCCATTTTCCCACACAGCGACCGTCCCGGTGGGTTCCGCATCGAGATCATCCCTCGGGATCATCACATCTAGAAGCACACCCTGGTCGCGCGCACCAGGAAACCAGTAGCCAGAATTGAGGATCTTGAGTGTCGGCTTGTTTCCGATCAGCTTATCCTTGTATTTGACGACCCACTCTTCCGGCAGTTCTGGGAAAAATGTGGGTATAGACCGAGGCGGGTCTTAAGTCAATTCTCGTACCATCATCTAAGGAGTCAAAGACCCCAGGTGTCTGTGCGTTGAAGTATCCAGGGGTGTTTGGAATCCTGGTCACACCGACCGGTGCCGTCGTTTGCTGGCCAAGCCCGTATCCAGGTGCGGGCACGGAGAACGCGGGAGTAGGAGCGGCGTCGTACGGCGTGGGCGCTTCCCTTGGCGTCGGAGCACCCTGAAGCGGGTGTGAACACGAAAATAGAACATGGGGATCCGGGGGCAGCGGCTTACCCATGTGTCCTGCTGCCAGTCGTTGGAGGTGTCATTTGTCCTTCCAGGTGACTGACCTCCCCAGCTGTTGCTGCCCCAACCTCCTCCGCCTCCGCCTCCACCTCCGCCTCCGCCACCACTCCATCCACCTCCGCCCCCACCTGCATATGGATTCGGTGTCCTCGGAGTAACGTTCCACGCTGGCGTCTTTCCCCCATCCGCGTAAGGGTTTGGCGTCCTAGACGAAACGTTCCATGCAGGGGTCTTCCCGCCACTATCCAAGTATGGATTCGGCGTTCTTGAGGAGGCTTGCCAAGCGGGGGTCTTCTGGTTCTGAATGTTGGGTGTCGTACCTCCCTGCCAAGCAGGGGTCTTCCAATTGGGCGTCCTCGGGCCAACATGGGGGTTGACCGAAGGTGGCCGCATATCCCCGCCCACCGATCTGCGATCCAGGCCTTCCAGAGTACCATCCGCCCTGGCGATGACACAATGAATTTCAAAACGAGAATATAAGCAAGTCACGTACTTCCTCCACTTCAACTTCGACTTGTCAATGGATATCACCTTGTTGCCAGTCAAAAGCTCGACCCTGGCGAGATTGCCGTTCGTATCCTTGATCACACCGGCAACTCCCTTGCTCGGTCCCTTCGTGACCATGACCTGGGTGCCAATCAACCTATCTCGCGGTCCTCGCCCGAGTACACCAGAGCCGACCATCCCACCTCCCATCATACTTGGGTTCATCTTCGACAGATCACCCGTCTTGATCAGGTTACCCTTGGGAGCGAGAGAAACCAAGGAACGTGCACGTGTAACAAAGACGCCGCTGTTTTCTGTGACGTCTCTGTTGTGCAAAAAAGCGTAGAATGACTGGTGGATGTGGACGACGCGTCCTTTTCGCCCCTGTGAACGAAATGCCAGTCAGCCGTGCACAGTTATGAGGGCAAGGGAATCATACCAGGCCATCGACCTCTTTCACGTTATCGTTAACTCGCAACTCGTGCCCTTCGGCATCGTTGGCAACAGCACGAATCGAATCTCGGCGCATTGAGATCTGATGGGGTTTGACAAGACGAGTTTGGCCATTCTGGTCGAGCACTCGGAATGAGTCTCGCTCCGTCTTGTAAATGACGCCGACGGTTTGCGGACTAAACGTTGCATAAGGAAACTGGAGGTCATATCGCAGAAGGCACAACTTACTCAAGCTGTACGAGGTCATGCAGCTCGTAGTTTCCGACGACATTCGTCCCAGAGCCAACTTCTGCAGCCTCACGCAGATCCTTCGAGAACACAGATACCTGAACCGGTGGTTAAACGCTACGAATCCTCGCTCTGATCACATCTCACGTACCTCTTGCAGAGACATATCAGAAAGGAAGGTAACAATGTTGTCGGAGACCGAGACGACCAAACCGGTCTCGTCGACGTTTGTTCCCGCCATGACCTTAACGTGGTCACCAGGCTTGAAGCGTTTACGAACACTCCTCGCAGGTATCTGTACCTTCTGTCCGTCAAAGTCGACACCGACAGGCGTAATCGTCACGATGTCCTGTTCAACGGACTGCACCGTACCCTGCACGCCAGATTGTTCACCTTCAAAGACCTCGACGTGATCTCCAGGCTGAAGGACGGCAATTGCAGCCTTCCTCGACGCTTCAGCGATAATCGAAAGGTCTACGGGTGTGTCATTCTCGGCGCCGTCCCGACCACGGGTAAAACGGGTGATTTCGTCAAGCGTCGGGTTGACGTTGTCCAGTTGAATAGCGGTGAGGCGGAAATCCTTCTCGATGAAACCGTCCTTGAATTGGTCGTTTTGGAAGAGGTAAACCTGGTTCCTCCTTGCGACTGACTTCCGCCCATAAACCTTAACGACTTCCTCGTAGTTGAAGAACCGTTGAGGGGGCCGCAGAGCGTTGTTTACACCAGCGGTACTTTGCTTCTTCCGCTTCTTCCCATCAACGGTCGGCTCGTCCTTGGGGTTCAGGTCAATCCTTGGGATGAACTTCAAGCCAACGTCTTCTCCGTTCTCCGTAACGTCCAGGACCTGAGCGATATCTCCTTGGTATTTGCCACGTTTGATCCTAACCCAGCTACCAGGAGTGACGGTGACCTCCTGTTTCTTAATTTGAAGGAGACTGGCCATTTCCTCGATAGGAACGAGCACGATACCGCGACTGGGATAAATACCCACGAGGCCCTGACACGCCTCGTTGACTTGCTTTCCACTGCGCGCCTCGACGTAGATCATGCCGGGAAGCGAATCCCGTTGGAAAGCCGAGAGGACTTGGAGTGGACGGGCGGAGAACTCCGTATCGATAGCCTTGCGCATGAGGCTGAAAACCAGGTCGCGCTCTTTACCAGGCTACAATTGTTTTAGTTACACCCAATGACACCGAGAACACAGATCAATACCTTGACGCGGACCTGCCACAAGTTGGCGTCATGAACAGAGGGCATGAGGAGTCGTTGGGGAACGTCGTTGAGGTCTCCAGAATACCTCATTGCGGGTCGCTGAGCGCGCCTGCTATAGTCTTCCGCGAGGGCAGCAAGGTCCTGGTCATCCAGTTCGCGTTCCCGTCGATTCAAGCGTGCATAGTCGGCCGCTCTTCTGTTGAGGTCACCGGAATCAAGGTCCCCAGCCTCTGGGGCCAAGAAGTCGCCTGTAGCACGAACCAATTAGGCACCTGTCTAAATGCCGATACACAGTGAATCGGCGCACCGTGGCCATCCTCGTCGCCGTAGTCCTCCTCCTCATCGTCATCACTGACTTCGGCCTCAAAGTCGATGAAACGGCTGACCGAAGACCTTCTGTGGCGTCTCTAAATACGAATAAACATGGGTGCAATCGGGCCAAACCCGCAACAGAACGCCCACCTTGGCCTTCTTTTTGGCTCTGCTGTCCCCGGTTACCCCCTCCCCTTCCTCCTCCTCTTCCTCCTCGTCATCTTCGTACCGTGAACGGCGTGGTGGCTGGTCTTCCTCTTCTTCCTCGTCACCCAACGGGCCCCTGGATTTCGTGGGTTGGTCGTCGGACCCGTTCTGCATCATCGAGTCATCCTCGTAGTCCGACATGGTGGTGGTTGATAAGAAAGAGAGAGTGAGCGCGACCCGTAATGGGAGGAGAATGCTCCCTCGGTCTGGTGATCGGACCAGCACCCGTCACACGTGTCACATCCGTCACTTCAGTCACGTTCAAACCAAGTCCATTTCTTACGTTGACAAACGACCATTGCAGGTGGTGCACGAAACGGTAATAATAATAATACAATTGGGTGAGCTTCTTTCTCACCTTTCTTCTCTCCTAAAACTTGCGAAGACTTGCGGTCAATTCTGCGAGTGGGTCGGTTTGGTCGTCCTGATTGACCACTCGTGACTGCTGTCCCAAGGGTTTGGATACGGGCTGCGGGGGCAGGGGCGGTGGTAAGGCATAAAATGAGGCAGCCTCGGGAGATATCTGTGGTATCTGGGGAGGGTATGGATTGTATGGTGGATGTGAATCCTGCGGTGGATTCTGAGAGTAGAAGTCCATCCCACGCGATTGAAGTTGTGGTGGTGAGCTCGTCTGTCGAAGGAACGGGTTCTTGGAAACTTGATCGCTAGGTTGTGGAGGTCCAGGAACTGGGCTCTGGAACTGGGGTTGAGTTGGCCCCGGAGAGCTGTAAAGGTCCTTCGTGGATTGTGAGGATCCCCGTTGTAGTGGGGTATAGCCCACTGGGATTGATCGTTGCGGGTCAGGCCTAGCGCTATAGAAGTCTTCGGTAGACTGTGGTGGGCCAGGCGGCGGGCTGTAAAAGCTTGAAGTCGCAGGCGACGAATCGGATCCGTATGCGCTGTAGAAATCCTCGGTTGATTCGGAAATGGAGTCCTCCCTTTCACGCGGAAGACCTGGAGTCCACTGGTAGCCTTGTTGGTCTCTAGATGAAGCTTCGGAGTCCGCAATGGAAGGGGAATACGGCGAAGCGAACGATGAGGAAGGACCGCTTCCCTTCGAAGCGGGCGAGGTATCCCCGCCTTTCCCATACACATCGGCACTGAAATAAACGGGTTTCCCTTCGTGTGTACCCACGATGTTCGCCTCAACACCCGGGGGTGGTGCCAATTTGCTCGTCAGGTCTTCGAGAGTAGGCAGACCCAATGGGTTAACTAGAGCCCGTGAAGCGCCCGTCTCCCCTCGACGGAGGACGTTCTTGTGTTCTCTGACGGACTGTTTTGTTAGACGTTCGAACGTGGACCGTTTGTGGACACCGAGAGCCTCAACCCATTGGTGCATGTATCCAAGCATCGTGGATTGGACCTTGGACTTTCCGTCGTAAAAGTCCGGGTGGAATCTGTATGCCCCATTAACCATTTTAGATACGAGAGACTACAGACAACGCACAGGCACTCTGTAATTTCATCAACGGTCTTGGTTACATCCAGGTTCTTGTCGTCCCAGGCATGCACAACCAGCGTCACGGCGTGCGACTAGATGCGAAGGGTTCGGGTTGAATGTCGAGAGAGTTACGAAGGTAGCAAACGGTCCCATACCACGATAATCTTGGCGATGTTGCCTGCTGGTTGGTTGAGTATATCCGTCTGTCGTCGCCCCATCAGCCGCACAACCAAAATGGGAAGAATTGGGCATACAAAATGATCCTTGCTTAAGAACGAATGGGTCGGGTCCGACTGGCAGGAGAGCCCTGACCATCAATCTTGCGTCTCCCCATGGAATTGGGCAACTTACGGCATGTGGGTCATCGAACACCTTAGAAAAGTCACCACCGTCAGCCTTCAGACAAGAATACCGAATGTCGAACGGACCTCGAATTGATCGTGGGTGGAAAGGACTTCCCGGGATGCACTTTGGAGACTCGTAGAGGCCAGTCTCATCAACGGTGCCAAGATTGGCTGGAAAATGTCAGCAATCGGTTTCTGGGAAAGAGCATATGCGCTCACTCCGAGAGCGATGAACACGATGACTGCCGGATCACGTATCAATGATAACTACTCTGCGGGGGATATTAAAACCCACCTGAGATCTGCTCATTAATCTTATCGAGCAATGGGCGCAATCCGGGGACCCTCTCTGAAGAGTACCGTTAGCCATCCCATCGTAGGAAGCCACATACATCTTACCGATCGTCCTGTCGATTGCTTTCACGACTGCCCGTATCATTCAGTCGGTGTGTAGCCGGTCAGTTGTCGGGCTCACTCACCCTTATCCCGCAAACTGAGAATCTTCCAAAGCCTGCGGTGGAGTTCCTGCGGGGTCATCTGTTCCGGTTTCGTCGTCCCTTCTTCCCCCTCCATACTGGCTTCGTGTTCCTCTCCAATCTTTTCGATCTCTGCGAGATCGTTAGAGATCTCCGTAGCGGTGTTTCCTGGGGCCTTGGATAACATCTTCTTCAGCGCCGCGACGATCGTAGAACCTCCTCGTTCCTTCTTTTTTCTGCGTGCAGCCAGGACGCTATGGTTCAGGTCGGTAAGGGAAGACTGGTTCCAGTCTATCAGTGAACGTTCCCCAGATTCCAGTCTGATACTTACTTCGCTCTACAACCAACAAACAGTGAAGCTTCATCAGCGGTAAACTGAATCGGTATGTGGCTTCACCCACAATACGGTCAGACCCCTCTGAAATCAGGATAGTTTAGTCCGTGAGTTGGGAACTGAGCATTGAGACTGACCGGAGAACAACGAGTGCATAAAGTCACTCGCGCCAAAGACCCCTATTCCATCCACATGATCAGACACCTAGAGGACAATCACTCAAAGAGAGGACCTACCGGTGACAACCGGAGCGACCATTGTCCCGTCAGGTGCTTGGACCCTCACAGCTTCGCCGACATGGGTGAATACCTTGGTATAGCCCATCGACACCAAGCAGAGTTCACAGAAATTTGAATGAGCTGGGTAATCCTCGAGGGTGTGGAGCTTCTCGCGAAAAACCAATCAGGGCTCGAGCCTCTTCATGTGAGGGGAAAATGAACTCACGGCTGCTCCTAACAACCGAAACGCTTCATACTTGTCATCTCTGTTGGGTTTGTCGGCGTTTCTATAACGCCTCCCCAATTCAATACACTTCTCGAGCGTTCGCCTGACGTAAGCTCTGCTTGTATCCCATGAACCGCTGTCTACCTGATAGTCAAGATCGCGGACGTGTTATCATACACCAGGGGGTTTTACCGTTCGCGATGTAGTTCTTCATCCCGGTCTTGGGGTCGATTTCCGTTTCCTCCGGCTGGCGAACACCGTTATACGCGCGCCAAATATTCTGGCATGGAGGACTCACTAGTATGGGCTAGAACAGCTGGCAGTCAGTGGCTCCGAGGTCGTGAATACAATGGCAATACATACTGGCCGAAGCCCCGGATCAACGTCCCTGGGGTCCTTTCCGTCCCCGTATCCTTTTGGATTATCGATGTGTTCCACCTGTGTCATACGTGAGCCTATTACGAGCGAAACTGAAGGCACCTTAGGTACACACTGGAAGGTAAACGCCGAGCCTTTCTCGTGTGACTTCAAACTCGTCCGTAGCGTACCCATGTGACTACGGGACCATGAAAGGTGGTATTTTGAGATAAAAAGGAATGTGGATACCATGAAACCCAACACCACTACGATGGTGATGATGCTCTGTCGGACGTTTGCGTTAGGGCGTTTCATTTCGATACACGAGGGTGACTCGCCTGCCACGGTGACTTCTTCAGCGTAACAATATCCATAGCCTACACGAGCGTGAGGTCTATAAGATGGATCTGCCCGTGCCTAACGTGGCGGACCTGACTGTAATCCCGCAACCAATTCCTACATCAGATCCTTGTCAAGCTGTCTTCGTTTCTGACGTGTACCGAGGAACCTACCCGAAGTAGATCCTCTTGATATCCATGGGCGCAAACTTGTGTTTCCCCACGAGATTCCCAATCATCCCAATCTTCACGCCGTGGCGTTTGAACAAGTCTCCCAGGACCTCTTCCTGCAGCGAGGCTCAGTACCCCCTCCAATACATTGGCCAGCATACCTACAATATCACCGTGCCTGAACGCCTTCCCTTTCAAATGACCATAACTGCACGCGTTGTCAATCAAGCTCCAGACAGGTTGATCTATCGCGCACCTCGGTATATTCCCCGCACCAAACGCATACACGCCGTTTCCAGACACACAAAACACCAAGAGGGTTAGCAAGAGCAAGTAGAACCTCTGACCTGTCGCCATCTTGGCTCGAACGTGAGCGATGTGAAGATCAGGATAGGTCGAGCGGTGTTCCAGTCCTAATGATAAGGGCGCTCGTTTGGGAATTGAGCCTTTTCTCTTCCATCGGCTGCTGTATAGAACTCACCCGTCCAAGCCTTACCTCATGTCCAAAACTCGTGTTTTTAATCTAGCACCCAATTTCACCCACTCTGCCACGTACATCCCCCGCCGCTTTGCGTTCTCCGGGACACCACACCAGCAGGTCCTCCTCACTGAGGTCACAGTCCGTCGACCGACATCCGTGCCATGAAAGAGTGACGACACGAACCCACAAAGGGCAAGACTACCGAAGTTATCCGGCTATCTCCGGGAGACAATAAGCGCCCAGTCTCGGTCTCTGATCTTTCGGCACAGATGATCTTTCCAGAGCTTTCAACCCTCACTCGCCCCACCACCGTCTCCTCTCCACCTCTACCTCAACAATGTCCTGGCAGAGTAACGTGTCCTTGACCTGCATGCCTTCGACATCGCCTGACGTAACTTCCAGCCTACGTCGATTCCAACCTCCTCGGAACAGGAAAAGTCAAGAGGGCCGCGATCATAGGTCTTGCTGGAGGCGTTTGGGCCACCAGCGCAGGGTACAGCGTAGGATACCTCTGATTTCGTTGCCTATACCTTTCCTAACATTTCCCTTTTTGCGATCATTCGGTGTAGGTCAGCCTTGAGGAGCAGAGAGCGATTGTCCCTGCGTTCGGAGACCCCTCAAACATTCGGGCCCACGGCGTCCTGCTCGATGGCAAGAAGTTCTTCACCCTCCAGGCCAACGAACGAAGCATATACGGAAAGAAGGGGGTACGTACCCGTCTTACATGATTCATGACGCCGAACTTACGACTCTCCTCTCGTAATTCACCTATTGTTCCACAAAACTTGTGGGTAATTTGCGCCGGCGTGCACCAATACCACGCACTCACTCAACTACCAACGGGGTGCCGACGGATTCAGGTCGACGGTTGTGTCCTCGTCAAGACGAAGCAGGCCGTCCTGGTTGCCGAATACGAATCGCCTATCCAACAAACCGAGGCTACCGTCATCGTCGAGGGATTGGCTGACTACCTCATCGGCGTCGGCTACTGAACATCTAGAAGGTTGTTGGACGGCGTCGGAGCGATAGCGTCTCGTCCGTGAAGGATCAAACTCTTGTATCAATCGTCCATCGTACCACGGATCTTCATCTATCTCGATCCCATTTTTACTGCTTTCAATGCCAAGCTCCAGTTAAGCAAACTAAGGTGTGGTTCGCGGTCTATTCAGCGGAGCTCCACCATATCTTGTTCTTCGAGTCCGATGAGTGGTTTCTCATGAACCGACCATTTCGTCCGACATGATACAACCCAAGTAGACTCTTCTGCGTACCATCACTGGTGTGTGAAGTTGGGTTTCCTCTTTTCCGCAAACGCCGCCATACCTACATCACTACGTCAGAACGGGGAGGCGATCGCAGGTTGTTGCAATGCTCACCTTCTTTTTGATCCTTCGTTGCGAACAGACCATGGAATAACCTCCGCTCAACCTTGAGCCCTTCAGCCAAGGTAGATTCATATGCTGGAAGGAACGGTGAGACAGCCGCCGAAAGTGACGTTTTCATCTGGCAACCCACCGGCATTGATAGCTTCCTTCCCTGCCTGGACGGAAATCTGGC